>AUXO011692430.1_pt1 | contig 12609 bp, 9 predicted proteins | sample 768731 | NCBI WGS metagenome assembly AUXO01 (sample SAMN02715735, study PRJNA202380) | gut metagenome | biome: sheep rumen | host: Ovis aries | place: New Zealand: Palmerston North | reverse complement strand
TTAAACTCCTATATTTTTTTATTTATTTTTTCCTTTTTATTCAAATTGCTGATTGTAAATAATATAGTCCCAATAAAGCCAAGCAATCCAGGAATAAAGCAAATTACAGAGTATCTATCTATCATTGCTCCTGATAACGAGTTTGCAACTATAGTCAAGAATGAAAAGCTTAAGAACATCAAACTTAATAAGTATAATTCTTTCTTTTTTAAGCATTTTCTAAATATTATCCTTATTGTTACTAGTATAATTATATATATTAGTGATAGAAATGTCACTAGCTTAAATAAAATAGATGTTGGTAAAAATAAATATGTAATCAGTTTTGAAATAAGTCCTTGATTTATAGGAAATATGTATTCATCAACAAATTCCTTTCTTTCTGGTGGATAATATATATATTTATCTTCATATCTAAATGATTTGAAGGGAATTATTTCGTTTTCAAACATTTTTATAAGTTCCATTTTATCTGTAACATGATATTGTATACCATCTTCACTTTCTATAATGCAAATACTGCTTAGTCCACAATAATTCTTTGAATACGATCTAATTACAATACTAGGGTGCTTAAAAAAGGTATTTACTATTTCTAAAATTGCATCTTTTCCACTTGCTTTGTTCCCTTTATTGATTCTTAAAAAATCTTTTTCAAGGAGCTTCTTTCCATTATAAATGTTTAATATCATTACTTTTTTGTGTTTTTGTAGCTCTTTTTTTATCGCTTTTTTTTCTTCTTTTGTCAGATATTTGTCATTTTTTATCTTTTCATAATTATTTATTTTAGTAATTTTGTAACCATCTATTGAGTTCAATAGTTGCGTTGATAGCATTCCACTTGAATCTCTTCCTGTCTTTAAATTAACTCCCTTAATTTCTAAAAATTTATTCCAGGATATTGAAGAAATTATTAGCATTATAATCGCTATAAATAGCGTTCCAAAATAATAAGTTTTATTACTATTTTTCTTATTTATGATAAGAGAATAAGCAATTGATATCACCATTGGTATTAGCACACAGCAAATATATGGCTGCTTTAAAAAATAGGAAAAAGAAATTCCAAAACAAAAATATAATCCATAGAGTATTTGCTCTTTTCTTGTTTTTATTTGGTACCATTTCCACCCCATATATAAGCTACCCATTGTTAATGTTATTGCTACATATTCTGTTAACATTGTATGAAAATAGCCTAAAATTAATGGATTAACTATGCAAAAAATGCATAGTACGGTTATAAGAATATTCCTATGTTTTGCTTTTTTAAATAAAATATTGGAAAATGCATATATAATTAAACAATACAATAAATAGAAAATATACATTCCAGCCATCATGCCCAGTCCACTTCTTCCAAATAAAAAATTATTGATATAGATGATAATGGGGAAAATAGGACCTCTAACAATGTCCCAACTTGAAAATGGAGCATTATGTTCTAAAATGTTGACATATTTTAAGTAATGGGTACTATCACTAGTTATGACTAGTGATGATGAAAAAAATACTAAAGTTAGTAAAATTAAAATTACAATGTTTTTGTGTTTTTTTAATACTTTCATAAATTCTTTGTCCTTTATACATAATATATAATCATTAATAAAAATGCGCATATATTTTGAAGAATAATGAATAGATTAATATATTTATAATCTATTATTTTATTTATCTTCAATTTTTTGTTAAAAATAATAAATGGAACTAGCATAATAATTGGAATAAAATAGCGACCTTGTATTCCTCCAATCACTTCCTCTTTATATGGTGTCCATTGTACATATAAACTTGTTAATACTAATCCTACAACACTAATAAATAGAAAAATCATGATGTATCTCGTTATTTTATCAATATTAAACTTTTTATCTTCCGTATCTGAAATTGATAAAATTGCAAAGAATATAATATTAAGAATTATATAAATATCTGGTACTATTATGTTAAACCATGCGAGATGTTTTCCAAATAATTGATATAAGCAAACATTAATGGTTTCATTTATGGTATTCATACAGATTAAAATATACTTAAAAATGTTATGAAGGATAAACATTACTTGTTGGCTCGATTTTCCATCTTTTGAAACTTCTAAATATGCCGACGCTATATTCAACCAAAACAGATTTAATACTATTACAACTGCTGTTATTGCTAGTAAAGATAGGTATTTATGTTTTTTAGTTTTAAACTTTTTATTAGGCAATATAAATAGCAATAGTACCAATGGAACATATACTATTTTACATTGAGATATTATTATACATAAAATTGCTAAATTAATATATTGCTTTTTTGTTAACAATTTGTCTTTTTCTTCTCTTAGATGTAATACATAAGAAATCAGTGCTATTGAGGATGCAATTGTTAGAGCATCAGGTGATAAAGAAATAGCTTCCTGGATTGTAATTGGTAGAAGTCCAATCAGAAATAAAACATTTTTCTTAGTGGGAATTACTTTTATTGAAAAATACATTAATAATGTAAATATTATAAAATTGAACAATCTTCCAAAATATAACTGAATCATTACACTTTGAGTAAATATCCTAGAAATTACAATTCCAAGTACTTGAGGAATATAGCAGACAAAGGAATATAATGCTGAAGTATCAAATAATGTTTCTACTCTCTTCGTTTTTGATGTCACATCTAAAGCTTTAAATATATCTTTATACTTTTTGACGGATAGTATTTTATCAAAACTTTTAGGCAATTTCCTACCCACAATTTTATTTTTATATATATGTGATGTTAAATGGCCTTCCGATATTTCATAAGCTCTATATACATGAGCTCCTTCATCAGGGACTGCATTTATGGGCAATCCTATCATAAAAAGTAAGCCAAGTAATATTACCAAAAACAAGTATTTATTTTCTATTTTTTTTATATGATTATTTATTAATGCTATTACTATTGGTAAAGCAATACTGAACATCATATATAATATATACTTTTTTTCAGATGGAAAATGACCATGTTTTGCTTTTATATTCCAATAGACAACACTAAAATTAAAAAGTAAAAAAAATGCAAATGTTGTAATATATACAGTGTTGTTTTTTATTTTTTTTATCATATATAGTCCTCCTAATTATTATAAGGGTATTCCCCTTGTACTTTCTTTTTATAATCTTTATATCCCCTGTACATGTTTCTTATTTTTCTATATTTATCTTTTTCAAAAATAAGAATGTTTTTAAATCGTCCCAACGCTCCTCTTTTCATTTTTTCAATATTCTGAGGATAATCATTTTTATACAAATCTGATAAATAGTATAAATTTCTAATCATATAATATTGCCTAATATAATTATGATTTGTACAGGTTACAGTTTTCCATAATAATTTTCTTTTTGTAATATTTCCCAAATTATGAGTTAAAGACACTTTATTATATCTTATCACTTTAAATCCATGTTTATTTAAATTCATGCAATATTCTATATCTACATTATCTATGAAAAAGTAGTCTTTCCAACCTTTTATTTTTTTCCATAATTTCAAGTTCACAAGATTACCTGATGTCATAACTTCAATAACTTCTTCTACATCATCTTTTGGCTTCTTGTTTAATTCTTTTGTAATATGCCAAGGTGATACGATACCAGTCTTATTGATATCGCATTTTTCTGTAAAAGCTATTAACTTTTTTAAATTGTCTTTTTCAAATTTACTATCTTGGTCCATTGTCAGAATATAATCGTACTTTTCTTCATATGCTTTGCTGGCTGCAATATTTAGAGCTTTAGCTATTCCCAAATTTTTGTTATTTGGTATGTATTCTATTTTTTTATCCTTTAAAATTAAACTATTATTATCCCTATTACTATTATCTACTACGAACAACTTATCAATGTCATTTATATATGTTCTTATACAATCATTTATATCTTCCTTTGGATTATATATAACTGTAACGCCGGCTACTTTCATTTTATAACCTATGATTTTTATTAGTAATAGTTTTTATTAGGTGCTTTCCAAGATAAATATTAGCCTTTACATATTCTTTGGCAATTCTAATAAAATTGGATTTGCGAGTGCTTTTCCTGCAGTCTACATAATTATTTTTGCATGATAGCATGATTCTATTATACGCTAAGTCTGTTAATAAATATGCTTTTAATTTTTTCTTGTCATTATCCGTTAATTTTCTATTTATTGGTTTTACTTTATTTGAAATAATTTCATTTAAAACTTGATAGTACTCAAAAATAGTATCATCGAAAGCATATTTTTCAGAAGTTTTTATGGCTTCTTTTTGAAGTTCCTCCATCTTTTTAGGATTTGCTATTAATTTTTTTATTTCTTCTACGTACACATCTGGGTTATTTACAGAATTTATTAAAATGGAATTTTTTCCATTAACACAATATTCTTGATTTCCTAGGGCATTGGATATTACTGGAATAGTTCCCACACTCATAGCTTCCAATGGTAGTAACCCAAAACCTTCACTTAGTGATGAATCTACTAAAATATCAGCCTCTTTAATCAAATTATAAACATCCATTCTTGGGATAGGGCCCTTTATAATGTTTAAGTTAACTGTCTTATTATTATTAACACAAAAATCCGATTTTTTAGAATTGTTAATAACATTTATATCAACATTATTCAATTCAATTGTAAGTTTTTTTATTATATCATTTAAAATGAAACCTCCCTTTAGGGATTCATTTCTAAGATTCATAATAATTTTAGGTCGTTTATTAATCTTTTTATTATCAATGTGTAAAATATTATAATCTATTCCGTTGCTTATTTTTAATGCTTCAATGTTAAATAGCTTTTTATAATTGTTTTTTAAATAGTCTGAAATAGTTATTACATAATCTGCCAACATAAATGATGCTTCTACTTTTCCATATTCAGTTCCTTCTAAGAACATAAATTCATATCCTTGAGAAAAGTAAATAACTTTAGAATTCATTTTTTCTGCTAGTTTTTTAGAAAAGAAGATACTATCAAAAATTGTAGCAATTAAGAATTTTGATTTAAAGTTTCCTATTAAATTTGGATTTAGTGGTTCAAAATTCATTATTTCATCATAAATTCCAGGATATAGATTTAACATTCCAATTTTAATGCCTAATATGCTCAAATAATTTACAAGCTGTGTTATAAATATAACCCCACCAGCACCTTTACCCATTTGTGGTAAAACAAAAGTGAAATCTAAATTAGGTTTTTTGTCTTCCTTAGTTATATTTTCCTTTATGTATTCAATTGGGTCATTTTTATTATATTCTTTCAATAATTCATTATATTGGTCTCCCCAACGATCAAAAAATATTTTTCTGTTTTTTTCAATACGTTCACTACGTTTTTTATTTGTAGTGTTAAATGATTGTTCTGCCTTATGAAATACATATGTATCTAAAGCCACCTTGGCCTCAAACCCTTTTTCCATTGACTTGAATTGATAGTCTGTTTCGTCTCCATACCCCATGCCGTAAATCTCATCAAGATAACCAACTTCATCGATGCATCTTTTTGAAATCATCAAGCAATTACCGACTACAGTACAAGCATCATAATTAATACCCTTAAATTTTTTTTCTAGTAATTCGTCCATCATCATGTATGAAAATCCTGGATACATTTCCAAGGTTAAGTTTGCCGCATTAGAGCAAATTGGACAAATTAATCCTATCTTTTCATTTTTATTCATGTGATCCATTAATTTTCCAACTGTATTTTTAGCAATAAAGCAGTCGGTATTAAGGAGCATCACATAATCTGATGTGCACATAGAAAATCCTTGGTTTACATTCTTTATAAAACCAAGATTCTCTTTATTATGAACTACTTTTAGCTTATTTTTATATTTTTTTGATAAATTATCTAGTAAATCATGAGTTATTTTATTTGAATTATCATCCAATAAATACACCATTCCCAAATCTTCTTCTTTTGTGTTGTTAAATATTGCAAAAACACATATTTCTACATACTCTGGTGCATTATAAACGGGTACTATTATATCGCATTTTCTTTTCATTTTATACCTCCTCTGCAAAACCCTTTTCCAATTTTGTAAATGTGAATATTCCTAATATTAATAGTAGTAAACTTATTATAAAAACAATAGCTAAGCCTAATATATTAGGCATCCTTTGATAGAAAAAAATATTTCTATAGCTTTCAATAATTGTTGCCATTGGATTTAAATGGAGAATCATTTGAACTTTTTTTGGAAACATATCCATAGAATATAGAACCGGTGTTGCATAAAAGAGCATTGATATAAAGAAATTTATAATATATTCTAGGTCTCTTATATAAACATCAATAGAGCTTGTTATTAATACAATTCCTAATGTTAAAATAAATTGAGTAATTACAACAACCGGCAATAATAAAATATACCAACTAAAACCTATTCCACTGAATAATAAAAAGAGTAAAATTATTAGGCAGCTAATTAAGAAATTAATCAATGTGCTTAATACTATAGAAAGTGGTAATATTATCCTTGGAAAATATACTTTTTTTAGAATTTGTCCTTGCATTAGAATACAATTTGTTCCTTGAGATATAGAGGTTGTAAACCATGTCCATGGTAATATAGCAATAACAATAAACGTTGTATAATGTTCTTGACTATTTCTTAAAATAAAAGGAAAAACAATGGCATATACTAGTGTCATCAATAGTGGATTTACAAAACTCCACAAAACTCCTAAAAAAGAGCCTTTGTATTTTCCACGAATTTCCTTTCTGACATTACTTTTTAAAAGTTGTCTATAATTATATAATTCTCTTATCATTTTATCCACACACCTTTAGATATTCATTTACTACATCTTTTGTTTTACCATCAAGCTTCACTTTTCCTTCATGTATCCAAATTCCTCTATTGCATAGGTTTTGAATGGATTCTAGATTGTGGCTTACTATTACAATAGTTTTATCACTATTTTTTAATTCTTCTAGCTTTTTATAACACTTATCTTGGAAATGCTTATCTCCGACAGCTAAAATTTCGTCAATTAATAATATTTCTGCATCAACATTTATTGCCACTGCAAAAGCAAGTCTCATGTACATACCTGAAGAATATGTTCTAACTGGGGATTCTATAAATTCTCCTAATTCCGAAAAATCAATTATTTCTTGTACTCTATTATCAATTTCAGCAGCAGTTAAACCAAATATAGAGGCATTAAAATATATGTTTTCTCTTCCAGTAAAATCAGGATGAAATCCAGCTCCTAGTTCAAGCAATGAAGTTAGTTTTCCGTTCGTTATTATTGTCCCCTCTGTTGGATAAATAATCTTAGTCATCAATTTTAGTAAAGTTGATTTTCCACTTCCATTAACACCAATAAGAGCTACAGTTTCTCCTTTTTTTATATTTATATTTATATTCTTTAGAACTTCATGATAACTAGTTTTTGTTTTATTCCAAAAGACTAGTCTTTCTTTTAAAGTAAAAGGTTTATCATAGACTAATTTAAATCTTTTAGATACATTTTTTACAATAATAGCGTTACTATCATCTTTTATTTTTTTCTTCATATTGATTAGTCTCCTTTCTTTTTTATTTTACCAAATTTTTTAAGAAAAGTCTGTATTTTTATAAAATCTACTACTATTTCAAGTTGATTGGCTTTTTTATCTATATAACTTGCTTTTATCTACCACTCCTGAAATGCCTGATAAATATCCATTACTGGTATATTGCCACATTTTATAGCTTCCTGTATATCCGCATGAAGAACTATAGTGAGCAATCCATGTTATTTTGTTTCTCATGTATGTGGTATTCAATGCTGTATTAGCATAATAAACGTATGTATATAATTCTGCAGTTGGTATTACAGATAAGAAACCTTTAACTACTGCTGTATATTCCGTAGTACCCATAAATTGAGTTATATTATTTGATTCTAAATCTAAGAAAATTCCCAATGTGGGATTTATATTATATTTATTTATCATTTGTTTTGTAAAATTGGCATATGCAATACCTTCTGTATAGTTTTCTGCATAGCTATAAATATAAATACCATAAGGAATATTATATTTTTTTACTCCTGCTATATTTTCGGCAAGCTTTTTGTCTTCATAGATGGCACTGGCTGATATTCTTATAATTACTCCATATATTCCACTTTCTGCAACATTTTTCCAATTAATTGTTCCATTATGAGATGAAACATCTATTATCTCTAGTTCTCTATCTCCCAAAAGAATTCCTGTCGGAGAAAAAGAATATGTTGTGTTACCAATTAGGTAGTTTCCTCCTTTTAACATATTGCCAAAGATGTCATAATAATAAGCATTTCCATTTTCATCTGTTATCCAATTAGCTTCTAAATATGGTTCTGTTGTTTTTATATTATCTGTATTCTGAGGTCCTTGTTGTCCTTTTTCAACTAATTGTATTTGAACTGCTTCTACTCCTAGGCAAGCATGGGCGGTTCCTGCACTTTGACCATTCGCTGCCCAACCCATCCAGCCTACTGTTGCAACATGTACTCGATAATAGACATCATATTTTTGAGCCAAATTTTCTGTTAATCTTATTCTTATAGCTTCTATTCTTTTGCCTATTAATCCAGCTTGTTCATTTTCATGAAAAAAGTCTTGCCAGCCTATTTCTGGTACATGGGCACTATATTCTAGGCTTCCACTGATTGTATTTTTATTTAACTTTATTTTTAAGCCGTTAATGCTTTTTGATTGTCCTGTAGTTCCTGATGTTGCTCCGTCTGAAACATAGTTTTGCCAGTTATCATTCTGAATATAACTTTGATACTTAATATGTAAACTGTCCTCTTGATATAAATTGTTATTTGATCCTGGAGATTGACCATTTTTTGAAACTAATTGAACTTTAATGGCTTGAATGCTATTTCCATATCCAACATTTCCACAGGCTTCTCCATTTTTTCCCCAACCAGACCAACCTATGTTTGAAATATATAAGCTATAATAAATATCATAATAATTCGATATTTCTCCTGATAAATCTATCTTGATAGCTTCTATTCTTTGCGTTTCTGGATTGCTATGGTCATCATTTGCTATTGGTTTTTGCCAACCTAAACCTGTTACATAGGAAGAATATAAGACCTGTCCAGTATGCTCTGATTCTATTATACTGATATAAAGATTATTGAGTGGTGATCCTATTATTCCTAACTTTTCACCATCAAATTGTTCTTCAAGCCAGTGGTTATTTTGATATGCTCCATATTTAAGCAACCGGTTAATAAATTTTCTATTTGTTTCTCCTGGAGCTGATAATCCTTTATTAACTAATTTTATCTCTATTGCTTCTAATCGGTAGGAATATCCAATGGTTCCTGCAGTTTCATCGTTTTTAGCCCAATCTAGCCAACCAAACATTTGAACATGTACCCGATAATAAACATCATAATGTTCTGCCATTTCCCCTGTTAATTTTATCTTTATGGCTTCCATTCTTAAGCTTTGTCCACTAGTTCCTGCTACTTCACCATTTTTTACATAATTTTGCCAGCCAAGTCCCTCAACATATGCTTTGTATTCAACAGTTCCTTGATATTCTGGTTGTGGAATATTGACCTTTATGGCTTCCATCCTTAGACCTTTTCCACTGGTTCCTGCCGTAGCCCCATCATGTACTGCTTCTTGCCATCCTATCTTTTCAATATGAGTTTCATAAAAAATTTGATTTTCATTTGAGCTTTCTAAAGTTTTTGATGGTATTTTATCTTCATTTGACTTCCCTTGCTCATTTTCTAATGGGGCATTTTCTATCACCCTAGATTCTTTTTCCAAGGCAAATACTGAAAAGGTATATACTAGTATTGTAATTGCCAAAATATATACTAATAGTCTTATTCTTTTCATACTTCCTCCTAGTTCTTTCTACTTATTTATTATCTTTTTTATTCACTTATTATAATCATAATGTTGATATTTTTATTACCTAATAATCATCCCAATCCTTTTTCATTATATCATGTTCATCTTACTAACCGCAATATTATTAGATAATGGTAGACTTTTTTGTTTCATTTTTCATTAAAAAACAATTAAGGAATCTCCTTAATTATTTCTATTTACTCTTATATTTCTAAATAACCTTTATTTTCTTATTAGATATCTTATATATAAAACACTTCGGTAAAGATAGTCTGTTATATATAATAAAAATAGTTGAATTATATTTGTTTTTTTATAAGTTTTTATATAGTATCGCTGGCTTTCTTTTAAAATTCTTTGCTTTTCTATTCTTTTTATACTTTTATCAATCGTTACAGAATGATCATGATAAATTATTATTTTATTATTTATACATTCTCTTTTCTTTGCTTGTTTCACTTTTTCTGCTAGTATTTGTTCTTCATAATATAAAAGGGTTTTCTCATCAAAGTAATCTACTTTTTTTAAAAATTCACTATCTACCATAAAAAAGCATCCTGAGACGACATCTACTAGTGTTGTTGCTTTTTGATAATCAGAATCTTTATATAATAAATATTTTTTTTTAAAATATCTACTAAAAAGAGGAATATTAAAAAGTATTTCTTGATTTACTGTTGGAAGGTGCCAACCTCTATTTAATATGCCATGTTCATCTATTGTTGGTCCTACAACCACAATATCTTCTGTTATATTTTCTGACAAATTTATTAAATCTTTTTCTTTTTTGATAATAATATCAGAATTTGAGAATATAATATTACATTTTCCTAGCTTTTTTACTAAAAACTGGGCTCCTATGTTTAATCCTGATGAATATTTTCTGGAATTGTTTTTTATTATTGTAATATTTTCTTTTTCAACTTTTTTTAATTTTTTAAAAGAATCGTCTGTTGAATTATTATCAACTATAACAATATCATCTAAGCATTTATAATTTTTAATATTATTTATTAGACGATTGGTATTTTCAAAATCATTGTAATTGACAATAACCATTCCTATTTTCTTTGGCATAAATTATTCTCTCTTTCATTATAAAATTTAATTACTTTCTTTTATTAATTCATTATATTCTTTCTTATTTAAAACATAATCTGATGCAATAGCTGCTAGTTTTTTATTTTTCTTGTCTTCAGAATAACTATAATCATAATTCTTATAATTCATCATTTTAAAGATTAATAAATCTTTTTTCCTCTTTATAGGTGTTTGATACTTTATCTCATAATTTTTTTGAATATTCGGTTCGTTTTTTCCAATTATTAAAACACTTTTTTTCTCTTTTGGAAATAGTAGTATTATTATAATACTTGCAATTAAACTTACAGATGGTGTCGTGATAATATGTCCAGTAAAGAAAGATAATATGAATATATAAAGTAGACTTGTTTTCATCATATAGTTTTCATAAGTTAATGGTATTTTTACTTTTGTTAGTTGATATAATATCCAAATAATTATTATCGAAATGAGAATAAAACCTACTATTCCATGTGAATAATAAATATCAAAATAATCCATTTCTATTCGCTTTGTTTCTTTTCTATTATTTAAATATCCTATACCAAATAATTTTTGATAACTATTGGCTTTTTGATAGAGCTTTCTTTCTTTCTTTAGAAATGTTAATCTTTGACTAAAAATAAAGTGGTCTACATATTCTTCTTTTTCGATTATCTCTGTTACATCCTTTATTTTTAAAAATTTTAAATGAGTCTTAATATTTTTATAAAAGTTTGTCTGTGGAAGAATTCCCAATAAAGATGTTATTCCAGCAAACATTATTAGTGATAATATGAATATTTTTTTATAGTTTTTTTGTTTTATGTAATCTATAAACAAATAAATTATGCTTAATCCTAAAGTCATTATAAATATTAGAAGTGGTGTTTTGGTCCCCATCATTAATATTACTACTAGATATATTCCTAGAATAACTCCTTTTAAATAGTATTTTTTCGATGTTGATGAAATATAAAATAGAATTGGCGTTAAAACTGAAATGATTCCTCCTATTTCATTTGCAGAATTAAAGAAGCCAAGAGTTCCTACTTTTGTTACTTCATATGTTTTATAACCTATGTTAAATATTGTTGGTACAAAAATAAATATTAAATAAAAGAATAGAACTGTAAAAAGTAATAATTTACTCAATTTTATTTCTTCTTTTATTGAATAAAAAGATATTAATAAAATGGGAAAATATACTACTTTTATTAAATTTTGTATTTCTATATATAGTCCACTTTTTTTATATAAAATTGTACCAATGATATAAAAAATGCAATAAATCGCTCCTATAAAATAAGGTATTATCAGGGCCTTTCTTTTGTATATAAATAATGAAACAAGACAAATCCATATCAAGAATGATGTTCGAATTATTGTACCTATTGTAAATTGAATATGAAAATAATGAAGACATACTCCTGTTAACAAATCTATCATGGGACTGATTAAGATAAATAACATAATTATCATATTGGTGTTTTTTTTCATGAAATTTTCCATAAAAGCCTCCACATCATTATGAGTATATCATAATTCATTCTTTATTTCTATAATAGACAGTTGTTTACATTCTTTCTCTTGTGTTTCTTTCTATTTTTATTTCTTTATTATATAATTAATAATAATGGAGGGTGCAGATATGAGTAAGTCTAGTAAATCTAAAAT
>AUXO018599204.1_pt1 | contig 12610 bp, 10 predicted proteins | sample 768731 | NCBI WGS metagenome assembly AUXO01 (sample SAMN02715735, study PRJNA202380) | gut metagenome | biome: sheep rumen | host: Ovis aries | place: New Zealand: Palmerston North | reverse complement strand
ATGATGATACAATGTACTTAAGTACCTGAGGACTTCACGTGCGGATACAGATGAAAGTAACGGTCTCTGGTGTCAAGAACCATCTCTGAATAGAGATTCAGACAGTCTTCCATCCGTCCTTCCCGAATCGCCTTGATGCAGGGAGCTATATAACTATCCCACAGGCGGTCGTATATCTGCTCAGAGTCCGGACGCATGTTGATATGCTTGACGATGGACGGAGCGATATCATAATAATCCCTGATCAGGCTGTCTCCGCCTTCCTGGCATGCCATATAGGTATCTCTGTACGTACGAAGAAGATTAAGCTCCTCACAGTCGTCGTCCATACCCCTGACCTGACATGCGGCGGTTGTGATATAGCACCACTTTCTGTGGAACCCTTTCTCGATCTCCTCATAGGTGGCATACTTAATGTTCGACTTGGGAAATACACTCTTCCACTTCTTCTGTATATGCTCGATAAGGGCTTTCGAGGATTCCCCCTTATACTGAAGGATCGCCGGAAAAACATAGCCCGCCACCGCGAGGGATTCGTTGATAAAGAAGACCTCACGGCTGCGCCTGGGAGTCTGGTCATAGAGCTGTTTTGCCTGGTCGGCAAAGCTCTGCGCCATGTTTTCAAGCATCGTATCGGGTTCTCCGACCGACACATACAGACGCTCGATAGCGTCCAATGTCGGAACCATACTCATGTAGAACTTCTGAAACCCGTCAGGATACTGGTTACGCTTAAAGGTCTTTATCAGTTCCTCGGGATTCCTGATCGCGGAGGTGATTCCCTCCATGGCAATCTGATAATCTGTCATTAACGTCAATCCTCCTCGAGGTTTGTATAGACGGCCTGAACATCATCACTCTCGTCAAGAAGGTCAAGAATACGGTTAAGATTCTTGATCGCGGTCTCATCTGTAAGGGAGACATATGTCTGCGGGATCATTGAAATCTCGGCGGATGCCATAGGTATGCCCTTCTCTTCAAGCGCCTGGCGCACATCTGAGAAGGCGTCAGGGTCGGTCGTCACGACGTATGAATCGTCCTCCTCCTGGAAATCGTCGGCGCCTGCGTCCAGCGCCTCCATCATCAAGTCGTCCGCATCCATGTCGCACTCCTCCTTGTCGATGAGGATCTGCCCTTTCTTGTCGAACATAAATGAGACGCAGCCCGGAGTTCCGACATTTCCCTGTCCTTTCGAGAACGCGGCGCGGACATCGGCTGATGTGCGGTTGCGGTTGTCGGTCAGAGCATCCACGATAATGGCGATGCCGTTCGGGCCGTATCCTTCGTAGGTGACCTGCTCGTAGTTAACCGCGTCCTGATTGCCGGCCGCTTTTTTGATGCCGCGGTCAATCGTATCGTTAGGCATATTGTTTGCCTTTGCTTTCGCTATAACGTCGCGCAGCTTGGAGTTGTTATTCGGATCCGCTCCGCCCTCTTTGACAGCGATGGCAATCTCTCTGCCGATTATCGTAAAGATCTTGCCCTTGGCCGCGTCATTGCGCTCTTTTTTATGTTTGATATTGGCAAACTTGGAATGTCCTGACATGCTGATTCTCCTTTTTACATTTATTCTTTTACATTTATTCTGTTGACAGTTATGCGCGCCCAACGGACGTATCCTGTATGCCGCGCGCTATCTTCGAGACATCGAGCCAGCCGATCATGGTACCGTTGATGCTCAGAATCCTGAAACGATACCCCAGCTCTGCATCGTCTATCTCCCGCCCTCTGTCCTCAGAGGTCGGAATATGGCCAAGCTTCTCTGTGAGATACCCGCTTAATGTATCATAGTTATCCTTGTTGATGTCCTTTTTCAGGACCTTTTCAACATCCTCGAGCAGAGCCTTGCCGTTCATTCTCAGATGGCCTTCCCCGGCTTTTGCTATCAGCTTCTCCTCATGGTCGTATTCATCAAGAATATTTCCGACGATCTCCTCCAGGATATCTTCCATCGTCACCAGTCCGCTGGTCTCCCCGTACTCATTGACAACGATCGCCATCTGCTTCCGGCTCTCCTGCATCTGGCACAGGAGCTCATCGACGTTCAAAGTCTCGGGGATAAACTTGACCTCACGCAGAAGGTGGGGTATCTTTCCGATGCTCTGATTGTTGTACTGCTCCTTCATATGGAAGAGCATCGCGTCCTTCAGATACAGGGCGCCGATAATATTGTCGATACTGCCCTCATACACCGGGAACCTGGAGTTTGGAGCGTCTACCATGTACTGTATAGCTTCATCCAGTGTGACAGATGATTCAAACGCGTCTATATCTCCCCGGTGGGTCATGATATCTTCAGCCTGTTTGTCATCAAGCTCGAAGATATTTGAGATCATCTCGGCCTCATCTTCATCAATAGATCCCTGCTCATGGCCTTCATTCACCATAGACAGGATCTCATCCTCCGTGACCTCATCCTTCAGCCTTCCCGGATCAGCTCCGATGAGCCTCAGGGGAATCGACGCCGCGAAGTTAAGTATCCATGTGAACGGGACTGATACAGCGGTAAATATCCGGCAGGGGGCGCTGAGCAGTCCGGCCGTCTTAACGTCCGCCAGCCTTGCGCTGATATAAGGCAGTGCCCTTCCGAGTACATAGACGATACATGTAAATGCAAGAGCGGCGAGAAAACGGCTGACCTTCCACACTCCCACGAGAACAGCCGTACCTTCCGCAGCCGTAAGAAGCTGCCAGAACCATACAGAGCACATGAGCGTGTATGTGTTGGCACGGGCGTTTTTCACCCTCGTAAGCGCCGGCTCACGTATCCGTACACTGCCTTCATCGTCCGGCTCCAGATCACTGTCTGACAGACTCGTGACCGCTGTATAATATGCTGTCTGCATCGCGTCGATCAGTACCAGTATGATACAGACACAGATCCGCAAAAGAGGATCCATAGTATCTTCCATCGGCATATCTCCTGGCGCGCCGCCTGGCTGCAGCCATCTGTTCTGTCATAATCCCTCTGAAACCGGGCAGCGGCAAAATCAAATCTTCATAGAATCATACGCTCCATCACCGTGTCCGTCAACCGCTGACACGTAAACACGCGGAACTCTTGGGTTGATGTCGCAGGTGAATTCATAGGGGAAGCGCCCGCAGAGGCTGCTGAGCTCATATACGGTTATCTCGTCTTTCCCGTCTTTCCCCATCAGAGTGACGGTGTCAAATTCATGCGCCTCGATGTCAGTGACATCCACCATAAACTGATCCATACATACACGTCCTACGATCGGCGCCCTCTTTCCACGGATAAGAACCTCCCCTTTATTTGACAGAAGCCTCGGGTACCCGTCCCCATACCCTGCAGGGATAGTCGCTATCCTGCTTGGCCGTTTGGTGACAAATGTTCCACCGTAGCTTACAGGACATCCCGCGGGAACTTCTTTTATATATGCAATATGGCTGACCAGCGACATGACGCTGTGAAGCCTGAGGGCTTCCGGATCAACCTCTGCTGACGGATATATTCCATATATTGTGATTCCGGCGCGGACTGCATCGAGCTGGTACCCGGTAAGCTCCATTATACCGGCGCTGTTGCAGACATGCCTGATGCCAACTGAGACGCCGCGGCTCTCCAGCATAGAGTCAAACCTTCTGAAGCGCTCGTACTGCAGATGGGAGAACGACTTGTCCGCCTCGTCCGCCCTGGCGAAATGGGTGAACAGGCCTTCCGGATATATACATTCAAGAGAGGCCGCCCTGGCCGCCTGATCTGCGCCGTCATCATCCGCGGCGAAGCCGATCCTCGACATTCCTGTGTCAACCGCGAAGTGCACAGGCGCCTTCACCCCTGCTTTCCTTGCGGCCTCGTTCAGGTCACATGCCATGGAATACTTGAATACGGCCGGACGTATCCGGTTCCTGACAACTGTATCATAATCCTCAGGAAAAACGAAGCCCAGTATCAGTATCGGCTTTGAGATCCCTGCGCCGCGAAGCTGCATGGCCTCTTCAACCGTGGCGACCGCGAACCCCCACAGATAATCGTAGTTCTCGACAAGGTGCGCTATCCTGACCGCGCCATGTCCGTATGCGTCTGTCTTGATGACAGCGATTATTTGTGTGCCGCTGTTAAGCTTCTCTCTCATACCGCGAAAGTTCGCGGCTACCGCGTCCAGATCTATCCTGGCGCAGACTCTGGCATGTTCCATGGCCGGTGTTCCTCTTCAGTGATTGATCTTGTAAGACAGCTGCATAAGGCTTTCAGATAGATGAACGCTCTGAACAGTCATATAATCAGGAACCTTGAGGTCAGTATGCGCAAAGTTCCATATTCCCTTAACTCCTCCTGAGTCGAGAACGGGAACTATCCGTCTCGCCGCTTCAACCGGAATCGCCAGAACTGCGATATCGATCCGGTTGTTCTTCAGGTATCCTTCCAGTTCTTCCAGTGAATACAGAGGGATGCTGGTGTCCCATTCACCCTGGTGCTTTCCCGGGTTTCTGTCAAAGTATGCTGTTACCCTGAATCCCTGCTCCTGGAAGCCGACATAGCACCCGACCGCCCTTGCAAGTCTTCCTGCGCCGATGACGATCAGATGATACTCCCGGTCAAGCCCCAGTATCTTTCCGATCTCCTCATAAAGGTTCTTTACATTATAGCCATATCCCTGTTGTCCGAAACCTCCGAACAGATTCAGATCCTGACGGATCTGTGAAGCCGTGACATTCATATGACGGCTCAGCTCAGAAGATGATATCCGCTCAACCCCATCTTCCTTTAGCATACCAAGATATCGGTAATACCGCGGAAGACGATTGATAACCGCTTTCGATATTCCTTTACTATCCATATATGGCTGCTCCTTCATTATATGTGAGTATAGTTCAGCTTATTCTACTTTTTGTCAATCTCTTTGTCAAATCGCATTGCGCCCGCCTTGCTCACCCGCTTTGCAGCGACAGGCTGTTCCCGCGGCCCGCAGGCTTGGAGCGGGTACAATTCCTCCCGCGGCCGCGCTTGATTTTTGAGGCAGGTTTACTTATCATGATGAAGTATGGCTGACTCATCAGAAGCCTGTCAGCACCCCCCTTGCTCAGAATGGTTACAGATTAGCGCTTATTCAATAACGGGAGACATATGATACTGGACTGTCACAACATAAGTAAGTCCTTCGGGACAGACGTAATTCTCAGAGAGGCTTCCTTCCATATTCAGGAGCATGAGAAGGCAGCTCTTGTCGGAATCAATGGAGCCGGCAAGACAACTTTCCTGCGTATCATCATGGGCCTGGAGAGAGCTGACGAGGGAGAAGTCACCTTCGCGAAGGGGACCTCTGTAGGCTATCTGGCCCAGATGAACATGCTCTCAGGCGGTCTTTCTATCTATGATGAGGTTGCTCAGGTCATGCAGCCTGTAATAGATATGGAAAACAGCCTGCGTGAGATGGAGGACCGGATGAACCTGACTCCTCCCGATGAGATAGATGAGCTGATGGAGCGCTATCACCAGACACAGACTCATTTTGAGCAGATGGGCGGGTACGCCTGGAAAAGCGAGATTTCCGGCGTCCTGAGAGGCCTTGGGTTCTCTGATGATGAGTTCGGCAAGCCTGTTGACAGTCTCTCCGGAGGCCAGAAGACCAGAGTTGCCCTTGGCAAGCTGCTTCTCTCCTCTCCTGATCTTATGCTTCTGGATGAGCCGACCAACCATCTGGACCTGAATTCCATTGAGTGGCTGGAAAACTATCTGCTGAACTACCGTGGTGCGGTCCTGGTGGTTGCGCACGACCGTTATTTCCTGAACAGGATTGTCTCGAAGGTGATTGAGATCGACCGGGGCCATGTCACCTCCTTCGCGGGTGATTACAGTGCTTATTCAGAGAAGAAGAAACAGCTCCGGCAGGCGCAGCTGCGTGCCTGGCAGAACCAGCAGGACCAGATCCGCCATCAGGAAGAGGTCATTGCCAGACTCAAGAGCTTCAACCGTGAGAAGTCGATCCGCCGTGCTGAGAGCCGTGAGAAGATGCTCGACAGGATCGAGAGGCTTGAGAAGCCCTCGGAGGAACGGTCGGATATGCATCTTAAGCTTGACGCGAGGGTCGAGTCAGGAAGGGATGTGCTCTCCGCCTCCAATCTGTCAAAGTCATTTGAGTATCCGCTCTTTGAGAACCTGGATATAGAGATTAAGCGCGGCGAGCGGGTTGCCCTCATAGGCAATAACGGAACCGGCAAGTCAACTCTCCTCAAGATACTGATCGGACAGATGGATGCCGACAGCGGCTCGGTCACTCTTGGAACAAATGTGCACATCGGGTATTATGATCAGGAACATCAGATCCTTCATCCTGACAAGAACCTGTTCCAGGAGCTTCAGGACGCCTATCCTTCCCTGAACAATACTCAGATACGCGATACTCTTGCAGCGTTCCTCTTTACAGGGGAGGAAGTGTTCAAGCTTGTCCGTGATCTTTCCGGCGGAGAACGAGGAAGACTGTCTCTTGCCAAGCTCATGCTGTCGGGGGCAAACTTTCTTATCCTCGACGAGCCTACCAACCATCTGGACATTCTCTCAAAGGAGATTCTTGAGGACGCGATATGCGCATACAGCGGTACGGTTCTGTGTGTCTCCCATGACCGCTGGTTCATCAACCGCACAGCTACCCGCATTCTTGACCTGACAGGACAGACATTGATCGGATATGCGGGAAACTATGATTACTATCTTGAGAAGCACGACGAACTGACACAGCGCTTCGCCTCATCTAAGACACACTCTTCAGGCGGCGTCATTTCCTCTTCCAATGCTTCACATCTTACCATGGCGCAGTCTTCGTCCTCCGATACTGCCTCTGCCGGCAGGACGGACTGGAAGAAGCAGAAACAGCAGCAGGCCATGATAAGGAAGAAAGAGGCGCGGCTTCGTGAGACAGAGGATGAGATAGCCTCTCTTGAGGAGCGCGGCAGTATTATCGACGACCAGCTGTCCAGAGAAGAAATCTTTACAGATATAGGGAAAGTGACAGAATTGACTACCGAGAAAGCGGATATTGAAAAAAGGCTCGAAGCACTCTATGATGAATGGGCTTCACTTGCGGAATGACAATGACGCGGTGCGTGCGCAACTCAGCATATCATTGCTCCGCATTATCCGGGCTGGTGCTCTTCAGGTTATGCGATGATCAGGAAAAGGAGGTATATATATGCAGGAATACACACCAGTGAAGTCAGGTAAGGTAAGAGAAATATACGACATCGGCGACTGCCTGATAATAACTGCGACAGACCGTATATCGGCGTTCGATCATATCCTTAAGAATCAGATAACCGGAAAGGGCTGGATCCTGAACCGCATGTCAGCGTTCTGGTTTGACTATACGAAGAATGTAATTCCTAACCACATGATTTCTGTCGATCCAGAGGATATGCCGCCCTTCTTCCGCACTCCCGCCTTCAGCGGCAATTCGATGAAGGTCAGGAAGCTGGACATGCTGCCGCTCGAATGCATCGTTCGCGGATATATCACAGGCAGCGGCTGGGCCAGCTATCAGAAGACCGGATATGTATGCGGCATCCGCCTTGAAGAAGGGCTGAAGGAATCACAGAAGCTTCCTGAAGCGATCTACACACCGTCCACTAAGGCTGATCTCGGGGACCACGATGAGAATATATCCTATGAAGAGTCGGTAAATGTGCTTGAGAAGCGCTTCCCCGGACACGGCATGGAGTACGCGTCCGCGCTCAGGGACAAAACCCTTGAGCTGTACAACCAGTGCGCGGAATACGCGCTCTCGAGAGGAATAATAATCGCAGACACGAAGTTCGAGTTCGGACTGGACGAGAATGGCACAATAACTCTTGCCGATGAAGTCCTCACGCCGGATTCCTCCAGGTTCTGGCCGCTCGAGGGATACCGCGCCGGAGTCCCTCAGCCGTCATATGACAAGCAGTATGTCAGGGACTGGCTTAAGGCAAATCCGGACAGTGACTATCTTCTCCCGGATGACGTAGTTGCCAGGACTATCGAAAGATACAGGGAGGCGTATGAGCTGCTGACAGGCTCTCAGGTCAATACTTTTAGATGATACGCATTCGGCAGTTTTGTTTCATACTCAAGCACATATCTCTCGAACGCATTGATGACCGTAGTCTCCCTGTGCTGAAGAGTTCTTGGTATACTGCGCCCGTAATTCATATGTACATGGCCGTGCACCATATAGCGCGGCTTGTATTTTTCAAGCAGTGTGTCAAACACCTCGAAGCCGCGGTGAGGCAGATCATCCTGATCGTCGACTCCGCGTATCGCAGCGTGTGTCAGCAGGATGTCGAAACCGTGATTCCTCATAAGAGAGAACCGCGCTTTCCTGACCCTTGATGACATCTGCTTCTCAGTGTACTGATGCGGACCCTGGCTGTATTCCATCGACCCGCCCAGGCCGAATATGCGTATGCCCTCAAAATTATAGACATGTCCGTCGATATTGATGCACCCGTCCGGATTATTCCTGGAATACACGCCGTCATGGTTTCCATGCACATAGAGAAGCGGACAATTGGCAAAGGTCACAAGAAAAGAGAGATACTGAGGCGGGAGATCGCCTGCTGACAGTATCAGGTCGATCCCCTTCAGTTTCTCTCCGTCATAATAGTCCCAGAGCGCCTTGCTCGGTTCGTCCGCTACAAGAAGAATCTTCATGTTCTTCCACCATGCTGATCCACAGTGCTATTCAACAGTAGTCATTGCGGGAGTAATGCGGCCCTCAATCTCAACCTTCTCCCGGGCTTCATCAGTCAGTTCCCAGCTCTTCGGTATAGATCCTATCACTCCGTCGGCGAGATAATTCATGGTGATGATCTCCTCAGGAGTCAGTGACGCGTCCTTCCTGCCGGCAGCGGACCCGTCCTGTTTGTGAAATGTTCCCCAGAACGGATTGAAATAGTCGACATACATCTGGCCTTTTACGATGTTGGTCAGAGTCTCGATGCCGTGCGGAAGCTCGTCGGACATGATAAGGTCTATGATGCCGCTGGAGATGCCCCACCAGTAATTGATGGCCGGCTTCTGCTTCGCGTCCCTGTCGCTGTCCCAGTTTCCCTGAAGGAAATCTCTGATGATGCGCTCGTAGAAGCGTCCCCAGTTCCATATCGGAGTCGCAAGTCTCTGCATCAGCCCGTTGCCGGTCATATACAGGCCGTAGCTGCGGTCCTTCGAAGCCGGGGTGATCATGTCGGAATCCGACACAACACAGATCTTCTCACGGCTCAGAAGGTCATGGAATGATTCCGTGTCCGTCTGGCTCATCCAGTGCAGATATACCTTCGCGCGCGGGTTCGTCATCTGCGCGCCGAGTGCGAACGCGTTGATGTCGGCGATGCTGCCATAGTTAGGAAGCGGCGCCTGATACGCGATCTTATCATTCGGCGTCATCGCCCCGGCAATCATGCCGCACAGGAACTTCGCCTCGAACAGACGTCCGAAATAAGTCCTGAGCGTTCTGTACGGCTGCCCGACAGAACAGTTGAGAATCTTTACCTCAGGATGCTCTATCGAAGCCTTCAGGCTGGCCGCGAGAAAACGCGTGCTTGTCGTAAATATCATGTGATACCCTGAAGCTATCACCGACTCGATAAGCCCTGAGATGTCAGAATTGGACTCCTTAAGAAAATAGGCGTCCGTATGTATCTTATCGCCGAATACCTGATCGAGCTGCATGCGCCCAAGCTCATGCATATATGACCAGCTCGAAACCTCTGTCGGACGGTCATGGATAAATGCGACCTTCAGCTGGCGTACCTTCTGCAGGCCGAAGAACCTTGTAAACAGATTGCCGCCGCTTTCCTGTGACGGCTTGAATACCACTGATTCATTGGTCTGAGCGTCGCCGGGAACGGACGGAATATCCTCCCAGATCTTATCCACGTCCGCTTTCATCTCGTCGGTGCTCTTTTTCAGAACATCCGAGTAATTATAGAGCGACAGATAAAAGAGAAGCGCGTCGCCTGGGGTGATAGGCAGACTGTCTCCGCCCCTGGCGCTGAATATCTTCGCGAAGGTATTGTAGAGGGAGCGGAAGTCCATCTTTTCATCATCAGTCCACTTCTCTCCGCTCTTCTTTCCGACTGCTTCTGTCAGCTGATCGAAGCAGCCCCTCTTTGTAAACGAGAGATAATTGATCTGCGAGTCCTTGTAAAATGACATGAACTCGTAGTAAATCTGGTTGTCTATCGTATCCTGAGGATAAGGAACCATTCTTGTAACGGTTCCCTCTATTGAATCGGCCTGAAAATACTTGAGAACGCTGACCCGCTTATTTCCCTCAAGGACATAGAAACGGTTCATATACTCATAGGCCACGATAGGATCGCCGACTCCCTGATCCAGATGATACTTGACTACTCCGTCCCATTTTCTGGCAAATTCACTGTTCTCCGGCATCAGAGGCATGAAATTCGAGGCAAACGCCGCCTGCCGTCCGGCTGTCTTTGTCCCGACGATCTGCTCAAGCGGTATGCTCACAAGCCCCAGAGGCTCCTCGGTCAGGATGTTGCGGGTCTCCACAATCTCATCCAGCGCGGGAAGATACGGATACTCTCCCTTTGAAAGAGCTCTGCGGTACGCGCTCTTTCCGCTCCTCAGGGCTTTTATATAGTCTTCAGATGCCATTCAGTTCTTCCTCCAGACGTCTCTTTATCGCTAAGATAAACTCTCTGCTGCTGAGCCTGGTGACATTGCTGAGAGAAGTGATGAGCGCGAGGTCTCCGGTCATCTCTCCGTCCTCGATCGTACGGATAACTGATCTCTCGAGAGCGTCAGCGAAATGCTCCAGATCCGGAAGAGAGTCAAGCTGCGCTCTCTTCCGGAGCGCGCCGCTCCACGCGAATATGGTCGCTACGGAATTGGTCGACGTCTCCTCACCCTTCAGATGACGGTAATAGTGCCTCTGAACCGTACCATGGGCGGCCTCAAACTCGTACTTTCCGTCAGGGTTGACAAGGACGCTGGTCATCATCGCCAGGGACCCGAAAGCCGAGGATAGCATGTCGCTCATGACATCTCCGTCATAGTTCTTGCACGCCCAGATAAAGCCGCCTTCGCTCTTCATGACACGGGCCACCGCGTCATCGATCAGCGTATAGAAATATGTGAGTCCCGCTTCATCAAAACGTGCCTTATACTCATCCTCGAATATGGTGTCGAAGATCTCGCGGAACCGCGCGTCATATTTCTTGGAAATGGTATCCTTAGTCGCGAACCACAGATCCTGCTTCGCGTCAAGCGCAAACTCAAAGCAGCTGCGCGCAAAGCTCTCGATAGAGCGGTCCATGTTGTGCCATCCCTGTATTACGCCCGGGCCGTCGAACTCATGTATCAGCTCCCGTATCTGAGTACCGTCCTCACCTGTAAAGACAAGCTCGGCCTTACCCTTTCCGGGAACCACGATCTCAGCATTCTTGTACACGTCGCCGTACGCATGGCGGGCGATAGTAATAGGCTTCTTCCATGTGCGGACATTCGGCTCTATTCCGCGCACGATGATCGGGCAGCGGAATACCGTGCCGTCCATGATAGCCCTTATAGTTCCGTTCGGGCTCTTCCACATCTGTTTGAGCCCGTATTCCCTGACACGGTCCGCGTTCGGTGTGATAGTCGCGCATTTTACCGCGACTCCAAGCCTCAGCGCGGCGTTTGAAGCCTCCACGGTGATCTCATCATCGGTCTCATCGCGCTTCTTCAGTCCAAGGTCATAGTACTCTGTCTTAAGATCGACATACGGAATCAGCAGCTCATCCTTGATGATCTTCCAGAGAATACGAGTCATCTCATCGCCGTCCATCTCGACCAGCGGGGTTGTCATCTTAATTCTGTCCAAGTGTTAAAGCCTCCTGTAGATAGGATCATCTGCTTAGCAGCCTGATCGTCCGGCAGACGGAACAGGCTTAAGCAGAATGACATTGCCTGGATATGTATTATTTATTATCCTGAAGAACATGCCTGTTCTGGAACAGGTATGTAGCCAGAGATATGATAGTGAGCGCCAGTGCGAACCACATGAAGATCTGCGCCAGCGTGCCCAGGAATCCCTGGAAGTTTGCCGTCATCAGTATAACCATGAGCATCTGTATGACAGTCTTGACCTTGCCCCAGATGTTCGCGGCGATAACCACGCCCTTCTCTACGGCTATGAGCCTGAATCCTGATATTATGAACTCGCGCGCGATAATGATAATAACGATCCAACTGTCGATTCTTCCGAGGTCGACAAGGCAGATCATAGCCGAGCACACGAGAAGCTTGTCCGCCAGCGGATCCATGAACTTGCCGAACGTCGTCACATAGTTGTATCTTCTCGCGATATATCCGTCCGCGGTATCGGTAAGGCTGGCAAGAATGAATAAGATCATCGCGAGGATGTCTCCTGCCGGCTTCGGAACCCACAGAATAAAGATGACATACAGCGGGATCATGCAGATTCTCGCTATGGTAAGCTGGTTCGGAACATTAGGTCCCGGCACCCACTCCTTCAGAGAGAACTTCTTCTTCGTACCGGATGCTTTCGCTGAAGCATTTTCAGTCCTCTGAGAAGCATTCGCCTCCCGGCGCGTCTCAGCCTGATACGGGGGCTGCGCCTGGGTATGCGGAGGCACCTGCCCTGATACCGGA
>AUXO014370665.1_pt1 | contig 12611 bp, 9 predicted proteins | sample 768731 | NCBI WGS metagenome assembly AUXO01 (sample SAMN02715735, study PRJNA202380) | gut metagenome | biome: sheep rumen | host: Ovis aries | place: New Zealand: Palmerston North | reverse complement strand
ATGGAGGTGTTCTCTCAGTTGGATATTGCATGCGACCTTGGGTATATTAGTCAAGAGGAGTTTAATCAATTGGAATCATTAATCAACGAAAAAGCGAAAATGTTATCTGGTCTCATCGCTAAGCGTAAACAACCTATAGCGCAGCGTCCTAAGTCCTATAGTCGTTCGGACGTCCTAACCCCTAAAGCTTCGCGTCCTTTAAACTAAAGCGCAGCGTCCTATAAACTTTAAAACACATGACCAACAATCAAAACACATATAATCAATCACCGATTGGGCAGATGATGCCGCCACCGCAGATGCCAGTGCGACCAGCAATGCCGATGCGAAAGAGGATAATAAATAAATTGACAGGGATGCAGGCAGCATTCCCTAAATGGTTAGCACAGTATTCAATATCAGTATATATACTCGCTTTAGCCGTGGTGAGTTTTATTTACTCGGCATATGGTATGCCTTGGTACTATTTATTATCTGGTGTGGTGGCTGTATTGGTATTCTTCCTATATGGAAGTACATTGGCAAAGAACATGTCTTTGAATCAGATACGCAGAGAGAGGGTATTTGAGAAGCGGTTATTTATAGTTGCCTTCATCCCAAGAGTTCTTTTAATGTTCCTTCTTTATTGGATATTTCAATCTAATTATCAGGATGCATTTGGATTTGAAGCCGGTGATGCAAAATACTATCACGATTTGGGAGAATATGTCGCAGGATTGATAGACAATGGTAATTTCCATTTTTACGACGCGATTTCTAAGTGGTCCGGGAATGACGACATCTCCGATATGGGGTATGGTATATACGAGGGCTTCGTATATTTGCTAACGGACAATAGTATATTAGTACTACGATTACTCAAATGCCTTTTATCATCATTAACCGTATTGTTGTTATATCGTATTGCAAAGCGAAATTTTGGAGAACAGACTGCACGAATTGCTGCTATCTTCTGCGCATTATGGCCGAATTTTTGGTATTATTGCGCAGTGCACCTTAAAGAAACGGAGATGGTGTTCCTTGCTGTACTATTCGTTGAACAAGCGGATCAGATGTTGCGATCAAGACAATTCACGGCGTGGAAAATAATACCTATATTGCTTATTGCCGCAACCATCTTTACATTCCGTACCCCGCTTGGATTAGTGGCATTGATGGCTCTTGTGTTCTCTGTGGTGATGTCCTCTTCGCGAGTTGTGACTTGGGGGAAACGTATTATAATCGGATCTTTGGCATTATTGTTAATTGGCGTGACAATTGGTAATAGAATTGAAGAAAGAGCGAGGGGGCTTGTCGAAGAAGTACAAAATGACAAACAAAAAGAAAATATGGAGTGGAGATCAAGGCGAGATAATGGAAATGCTTTTGCAAAATACGCTGGTACTGCTGTCTTTGCTCCGATGATATTCACACTGCCGTTCCCGACTATGGTACAACCATTTGAAGGACAGGATGTGCAGCAATTAAATAACGGAGGTAATTTTATCAAAAATATTATATCTTGCTTTACTATTTTGGCTATGATAATGTTATTGATGTCCGGCCAATGGAGAGAGCATCTATTGCCACTATCGTTCATGTTAGGCTATTTGGTGGTGTTGGCGGTAAGTACTTTTGCACAATCCGAACGATTCCACCAACCGGCTATGCCTTTTGAGTTGATGTTTGCAGCATATGGACTATCTATTGCGGTGACGAAGAAAAAATACAAACGGTGGTTTACGTATTGGTGTGTACTGATGTTTGTGGCTGCAATTGCGTGGAACTGGTTTAAATTGAAAGGACGCGGATTGGCATAATTCATTAACTCTTTAATTCTTTAATAATGAAGATACTGATTGTTTGTAGTCATAAACCGCATCAGCCGGAAGGATGTGTGCCGTTCATTCGAGAGCAAGTAAATGCACTGCGAGAGAAAGGGTGCGAGTGCGCGTATTATCATATTAAAGGAAAGGGTATGATAGGGTACTTGCGAGAAGTGCCGAAGTTGCGTCGCGTGATACGAGAACTAAAACCGGATGTGGTGCATGCGCATTTTGGGCTGTCGTGCTTAGTGGCTAATCTGGCTACTAGAGAAGTGTCTGTGGTAAGTACGTATCATGGGAGCGATATCAACTTAAAGAAGAACAGAAAATTCTCAAAATTGGCGATGTGGCTGAGTGCGTGGAATATATTTGTCAGCAAGCGAAATGTAGATATTGCACAACCCAAGAAACATTGGTCGCTCATCCCATGTGGTGTAGCATTGAGCGATGAGCAGTTGATGACACGTGAACAGGCACGCAAAGAATTGGGCTGGAAAGCAACGGATAAAAAAGTGCTGTTTGCAGGTGCTTTTGATACCCGAGCGAAGAATGCGTCACTTGCAAAGGCGACTATGGCGCTGCTTGATGATGTGGACTTAATCGAATTAAAGGGATACAGCCGAAGCGAAGTGAACCGGTTGATGTGTGCAGCGAATTGTCTATTAATGACATCGCACACGGAAGGATCTCCACAAGTTATCAAAGAAGCAATGGCATGCGGTTGCCCGATAGTGAGTGTGGATGTCGGAGATGTAGCAGAACGAACTGAAGGAGTAGAAGGCTGTTATATCGTTCCATCTCGCGAGCCAAAAGATATAGCGGAGGCACTGACGAAAGCAATTGCATTCAAAGGCAAAACCGATGGACGCAAGAAAATCCTTGAATACGGGTTGACAAATGAGTTAGTAGCGAAGAAAATAATGGGTATTTATGAGAGTGTTATTAAATAAGGACATAAATCGTGCTGATTGGAGCGCTTTTGTCGCTTCGCATCCGCAGGGCAACATCTTCCAGACGCCGGAGATGTATGAAGTGTATGCATGTGCGGAGCATGTGACGCCTATTGCTATTGCTGCCGTTGAGGATGATGAGATAGTAGGCATTCTGGTATCGCAGTATATGACGAACGGTGGAGCTCTTGCGTCATGGATAACAGCTCGATCAATCATCACCGGTGGACCGTTGGCGCGGAACAATGATCCTGCGATAATACAAGCATTGATGGAGGCATACAAGAAGCTGTTGCCGTGCAAGACGATATACTCTGAGATACGTCCTATCTATCCCGTGAATGACATGCCCGGATGGAAACGAGTGGGGCATTATAACCTGGTGATGAGGCTGGAGAAGACAGAAGAGGAATTGTTTGAGCAGATGCACAAAGAGCGTCGACGCAATGTGAATCAGGCTATCAAGGCAGGGTTGACATTCAAGGAACTGACAACGGCTGACGAGATACAGCAAGTGGTGGCGCTCATTGAGAAAACCTACAGACGGAAGCATGTGCCAATAGGGTATCTGAATATGTTCGACAAAGTTCAAGGGATATTGCGGGACTATGCGCATTTCTTTGGGTGCTACACCGCAGAAGGGCAGATGATAGCCGGGCAAGTGCGGTTGTGCTACGGGACGCTGGTTTATGCGTGGTTCGCCGGGAGCGATGAGGACTATTTTAAGCTTCGGCCGAATGACTTCACGATGTGGAATGTCATCCGTTGGGCACGGGAGAAGGGGTATAAGGAGTTTGATTTTGGTGGTGGCGGCGAACCCGGTAAACCCTACGGTGTGAGGGATTATAAGTTGAAGTATGGGTGCGAGATGTATGACTATGGTCGCTACATTTTAGCACATCGTCCGCTCACCTACTGGGCTGCCGCAACTGCGTATAACTTATATCATAAACTGAAAGGCAAATGATACCGCGATTGAATATATCGTTTCCGCTGAAGCGCCAATGGTGCTATTGGTTTGGCAAGCAATACGAACCTTCGCGCGAGCTACCGCTTAATACGAATCGCGATGCAAATCGCTCATGTGAATTTTCGCAGTGCTCTCGCTCTCCCCAAGAATTAGAAATTATTGGGGACCCCGAGAACTCGGAAAATCGAGTTCTTATGAGGGAGTACTTACTCAACCATGCACGCACCGGAATAGTAATGGCATTACGTGTTGCGCTGCCTATGGGAGGTAGAGTAGGAGTAGTGGCGTATAACTGCCATACGGTAGCGAATGCAGTGGTAAATGCAGGGTGCGAGCCATTCTTTGTGGATGTGACGAAGGATTTGAGGATCGATATTGAGTCCGTGCCAGTGAATCTGGATGCGATAGTGGTGACGAATCTGTTTGGGATACGGAATGATGTAGCAACCATCCGCAAGCGTTGTCCGAGAGCCATCATCATCGTCGACAATGCCCACGGCTATGGTCTTCCGGCAGAAGGAGATTTTACCGTCTATAGCATCAACCAAGGCAAATTCCCTGCATTGGGAGAAGGAGGAATCCTTTTTGTGATTGATGATTTCAGATTTAAGATTGATGATTTATATAAAACACTTCCTGGATATGGATTCATTGCACAAGTGGAACTCTTTATCTCCATGTTGATAAAGGCGATAGCATACTCGCCTTGCTTCTATTGGTTGACGATGAAACTCAAAAAGTCGGCCAATCCCGATGTGCATGAGACTGTCTACATGAAGCGTATGGCTCCCGGAGTGAGGCGCTTATATCAAGCATGGCTGCCAAATGCTGACAATGAAATTACTGCTCAGCGCGCTAACGCAAAACAAATATGCAATATCCAATCTAAAATCTCAAATAGCCAATATATGATTGGCTCCAATGCCTTCATGGCAATCGTCAAATGCGATGATCCTTCTGCCCTGCAGAAGCAATACGCATCTCGCGGCATTGAAACTGCCACACATTTCAGTCGCTGCATCGATTGGGCAAAGCAATTTGGCTACGTCGAAGGCTCTTGTCCAACGGCAGAAAAGTTAACGAAACATTTATTAATGATACCGACATACAAAGCGATATGAACGTTTTATTTGTGAGTGGGCACCCTGCACAGGTGCACAATTTCAGACTTGTGCGGGAAGAGTTGATTAAAGACGGACACCAAGTGTTCTGGCTGACGACACCAAAGGATATTGCTACCAACCTCTTGGATATTTATGGCATTCCGTATGAGCGGTTGCTCAAACCGGGTAAAGGCATTATTTCCAAGGCTTGGACATTGATTCGCAACGTCCTCTTTGTCATGCGGTACTTGCGTCGTAATCACATCGACATGGCAGTCACCCGTACCTGTCCGTACACCACTATCGCTGCCAAACTCTGTGGCGTCAAGCATATCATCACCGGGGACACCGAACATGCGGCACATAAACTCAAATGGTTCTCTGAGCGTGTGGACACGGTTGTCCTGCCGGATTGCTTCTGGTTTGAATTACGAAAAGATGAACTGCGTTTTCCCGGAAACACGGAACTATATTATACCCATCCGAAGCGGTTTAGTCCCAAACCTGTGTGGGACCTGCTGGGCGTTGAACCCAACACGCGCTTCGCTATCGTTCGGTTCGTCAAATGGGATGCTTGGCATGATACGCAACTCGTCGGGGGATTTACGCTGGACCAGAAACGAACACTCATCCAGCGACTGCAAGCACACTTGCGCGTTTTTATCTCATCCGAATCCGAACTACCCGCCGATCTCGAACCCTATCGTATACAGATACCTATCGAACAGATGCATCATGTCCAAGCCGCCGCGGCTTTGTTTGTAGGCGAATCCGCCACCATGGCCTCCGAATCCGTCTGTCTCGCCACTCCCGCTATCTACATCGACCAAGTCGGCCGTGGCTACACCGACGAAGAAGCACGAGAAGGGTTGCTTTGGATGTTTAGACCGGTGAAGAATCGTTCTGCTTTGCAAGAATCTGAGCCCACTTGGATCAGTGGCGGCGTCGAGGAGTGCATCGATAAAGCCGAGGAGCTTGCATCCCCCACCTTCAATCGTGAGGCGTATGCAAAACGTCACGCGGCTTGGTTGGCAACGAAGATTGATTGTACTGCCTTCTTGACGTGGTTTATTGAGGAGTATCCGCAGAGCGCAGAGGAAACGCGCAAGGCTGATGCGAACTTCTGGGAGCAATTTAAATAATGCGGTATCTGGACGGAGCGAAGAGTGGGGAAGCGAGTATGGCGCAGAGTATCGCGACGCAGAAGGAGATATTCGGGAAACTGGATGAGTTTATATTGGGGAAGTAAAATCAATATAGATAAACACAGTTGCGCTGAGATAAATAGAAATCAAAAAAGACATAAAAAATATGATTAACAATGATACAATGTTGCAGATGAGCATAAATAAGTGTCTCAGAACAAAAATAGCAATGGGATAAGTAGAAATTTTCAGTAAATGAAATGAGGCTATGACTGAGTATGAGAAAAATATTTCAATGATTGATGAGGTGGCAGCACACCTGTTTCATCGTGCATCTCATACAACGATTAGAGAATGGTTAAAGAATTTTAAGGAAGAGGATAGAGAAGTCGCATTGCGATTATTAGGATACATGAATTTCTTTACTACTGATAGGGTATATGCTTCTTTACGATATTCTTTAGAGCAATTACTTAAAGACACCCCGCATGGAAAAATTAAAATTCTAGGTATTCGAGATATAGGTGATGAGAAAGAAGGCATTTTCGGAGGACAAAGTGGCCATATGATATCCTATTACGCTAAAAAAACAGCGAAGGAAGTTAATGAAAAAAGAATAAAGGTAGTCGACGAGGAATTCCTAAAAAAACAGAAGGAGACTCATCCCGATAAGCAATATACCATCGTGCTATTGGATGATATCTTTGGTACAGGTGATACGGTTGTTGAATATTATAAAGCTATAAAGGACAGCCTTATTTCCGATAGTTGGAAAACCGCCGCTATGGCAGTTGCTTATATGCCAATAGCGGCTAAAAAACTGAACCGTTTAAATATCGCTGTTTACGGAGAGCAGATCATATCCATCTTTCAAGCTATCCGAGATGCTGGGATGGAAGATAGCAATATGGAGCCGATGTACAAGAAACTAGCCATTAAGTACGGAAAAAAACTATATAAAGCTAAAGAGGGCAACATTAAGACATTAGGCTATAAGAATTCACAAGCCTTGGTCGGTTTTGAATATGGAGTCCCGAATAATACGTTGCCTATTATCTGGTCAAGCAAAAATGAGAACTCCAATGGTGAACCATGGTATCCTATTTTTGCTAGAAATATAGAGGATAGATTAGATATGCGACGGAGAAATAATGAAAGTATCAGAAGATGGCTATATATGGCGCATAAGAATGGCTTACGATTAAGAGATAAAGACGGACATGGTATAGAGAACGGTACCTTCATACAACTATATATGATACTATCCATGTTGGAAAAAGGTAAGGATGAGGCGATAATCACTAATTTTCTGGACATTAACATGGATGAATATGAGATGAGCATGGAGAAAGCACGACTTAATAAGTTGATAGATTCGTTGGGAAAACCGACAGAAAAAGGATACATGGTGCTATCTGAGATTAATGCCTTCAAGAAGAACCAAGAAGGAATAGATATTACAACATTTAATGAAAAAATATATTTGCCTGGGTGAATAATAGAAACTTCATAGTATGCAGGATTAGCTTTTCGCTTTTTTTCGAAAGAAAAATGGCTTCAGTTGCCCGTTTGGCAATTGGAAAATTGTTGCTACTTAGCAATAATATAGCTTGCAATAAATTTCCCGAGTGTGGGAAAGGTGTTTGCGATAAATTTATTGCAAGCTATACTCTTACTTTTATTAATCAGTGATGATCACAAGATTAGACGTAATCAGCATGCTATGAAGTTTTCTATTGACACATTTAAAGAAGAGGCGCGCAAAGCTCAAAAGAGTGATGCTTATATTGAGCGCTATACGCTATATGCACGGAAACTGATGGAGCAGGGATTACCCGTGATATTCGATATCGGACATCTTGCACATTATATGAAACTATCCCTAGAGAGGCTCAAAGAGATATCGAATAAGAAAGAGTATTTTTATTATTTATCATCGAAAAGAAATGGAGGAAAGCGAAGGATAATTGTGCCGAATGACGAACTGAAGAATGTTCAGAGATGGATTAATAAGCAGATTTTACAATCCATTGTACCATTGGCATGCGTTACCGGTTTTGCGAAAGGGAGATCAATTGTAAATAATGCCGGAATTCACGAGAATAGGAAATATATTCTTAATTTTGACATCAAAGATTTTTTTGAATCCATAACGGAGGATAGAGTAGAGAGACTTTTCCTAAAAATGGGATACAAAAGAGAACTGGCATCGCTTTTAACCAAACTATGTACAACAAAAGTAAACGGCGACTACATAAGATGGAAATGTGGAGAGAGAGTCTATTCCTATTTTGAACAACTCACGCAGAAAGACAGAGCCTTTTTGGTACAAGGAGCACCAACCAGTCCTGCTATCGCCAATTTAATCTGCTACCGAATGGATCGGAAACTGATGAAATATGCAGAGAGGCACGGGATTAACTATTCAAGATATGCAGACGATATTACTTTCTCATCAGATGATATTGCGAGTCTACCTAAAGTGAGGTTCATTAAAAAGTTATTGGCAGAAGAGCATTTTGTGTTGAATGAAGAGAAGACCAAACTTCTAAAACAAGGAATGCGGCAGGAGGTCACCGGATTGTTGATTAACGAAAGAGTACGAGTGCCGCGGCAATACAAGAAAGATATTTATCGTCATTTGCACTTCTGCTTGAAATACGGAGGATTAGGGCATTTTAAGTATATCCATAGTTCTTACAATATGTCGCGAGAATGGCTGTTAGGGCGCATATTTTATGTAAATGCTGTAGAGCCGGAAGATGCAAAAAAAATGTTATACTTATTTAACCAAGTAGACTGGCTAAGAGAATAATTAATGCAATAATAACAGAGGAAGGCTTCCGGTTGTGTATTTTATAAGTTATTTTTAGAAGAACGGGAGATGATTTATAGTGAATAAGGATAATATATAAGCAGATAAAACAGATTGAATATGAAGAATAATTTATCGAAGGAATTGTTAGCTGCGATACCTTCTGAGGTGCAGATGAAATTGGAGCAGATTAAGACGTTCCTCATACAGGGGAAAGCGTCTGTAATGGTTGGTGCCGGATTTTCGAAGAATGCGCAGATGATGGAACATGTGGCGATGAAGGAGTGGAATGAATTATCCGATAGCATCTTCAATCAATTATTCGTCAAGAAGGAAGATAAAAAACAATATAACTATATCCGACAAGATGCGTTGAAGGTCTCTCAAATGTATGAGTGTAGTTTTGGAAGGAACGCATTAGATACTCTTATAGAGAACTCGTTACCAGATGAGGCGATAGCACCCGGCAAGTTGCACAAACAACTGATGAGTTTGCATTGGCGAGACGTATTTACAACCAATTATGATACCCTATTGGAACGAGCTTCGTTGGATGCAGATCGACCTTATCAAATTGTAACAAATAAAGAGACATTACTATACAAAACATCACCACGTATCATCAAACTACATGGTAGTTTCCCGAACATTCGTCCATATATCATCACAGAAGAAGACTTCAGGACGTATCCGCAGAATTATCCGGAGTTTGTAAATACAGTGCGCCAAGCATTGATGGAAAGCGTGTTCTGTTTGATAGGATTCTCCGGTAATGACCCAAACTTCCTGCAATGGTTGGGCTGGTTACGTGATGTAATGGGAAATCAAGCGTCACCGGTATATCTGATTACCTATGAACCCAATTTGCACAAAGCACAAACCGATTTGTTTAAGAGACGAGGAATAGAAATCATTAATATAGCGACCATTCAAAAAGGTATCTCCTATTCAGAGGGATTAGAAATTATTTTGACTTTTCTCGGTGATAAGAATGAAAAGAAATGGAGTCCGAATATTGGTGACGCAAATTTTTCCAAGCCGGATGATATAGTGAAGGCAACTGAGCAAATGCGCAAAATTCGGAAAGCATACCCGAATTATCTCTATTTACCAAGAACTATATTGTATGAATTTGACAATTCCTATCCATTTTATCATTGGCTGGATAAATCGTTGTTAGACCAATTAACCGAAACGCAGCGAATACAATTTGTGTATGAAGTAGTATGGTTATATGAGGTCTCGATGTCTCCCATTTTCGCCCATTGGCTATTGGATGAGATGGATCAAATCTCGTTTGCAGAAGAAGACGAATCAGAGTTAGAAGAGCATGTGAACGACATACGATTATCTAGGCTGACTGTAGCACGAATGTATGGAGACGATGTTTGTTTTGTGCGATTAGTAGAGAGGATTAATGAAAAGTCATTAAGTTCTGCTCAGTGGCATCGATATAACTATGAGCAATGTCTTTATTATTTAGGGCTATTAGACTATAAGCGAGTGCAGGAAGTTCTTGGCAAGTGGGACGTGAGCGGTTCTCGCATATCAAGTGTGCTATGGAAGGCCATGGTGTTATCGGAGATAGGGCAAGACAATGAGGCTATTAACTTATTGAATATTACAAATCAGCGATTCAAACAGACATTGCTGACACAGGGACTCCATGACGAATCAATGATGACATATTCGGAAGGACTGGATGAGGCGTTGGAACTATACGATGCCAATAAGATATCCGAAACATCATTGAACAATTTGAAGCGTATCATAGTACAAAAAATGGTTGAGGAACGGAATAAGCCAACTAAGATGTATGAAGATATTCATAGATATGGTATCAATGATGTGCAATCGACATGGCACTCGACAACCAATTCACAACCACGATTGTTGTATGGTTATCATTATTTGCGACTTTTAGAGAAGGTGGGATATCCTTTAGGCCATACACAATTTACGATTAACGAACCATGGCTAAAAACAGCAATTGAAGGCGTGATAAAGTATCTACCAACATACGCCTTTCGTAATTTAGTACGTAGTCGCTCTCAAAAGGCGACGGTAGGTAGTCTGACACGCAGAGCGGTTTTGGCTTTATCAGAGAGTTGGGCAGATGAACAATACGAGAAGTACAAGGATAAGATAGATGATTATAATACGCAGGATGTACGAAATGCATACACAATAAAGATAGGCGATGTATTAATACCTGCTTTTGCGCATCTCTCACCAAGGTTGAATGAAGGGCATGTAGATGACTTCAGAGAGCAGTATCTTAAATGTTACAAAGAAAGGAAGCGTGCATATAATCAGCAACATTTTGAAATAGTATTGAACAATTTGTTTTCCGGAGGAAGGGTACGTGCGAATCTATCTATGTTGTCAGAGACTGAGGATGATTGGTTATATAAATTGCCATTATCTCATGAATGGATGCGCGTGACACCGATGTTAGATGAAGCAGTAAATTCGCTTGTGAAGAAAGTGCGTTCTATGCGTGAGCCGCAAGAAGAAGGAATCTATGCTCGCATAGGATATATGCTTATTTCTGATTTGACGAAAGATCAGCGGAGTCAATTAGAGGATGCTATTAGAGTGTGGCGAAATAAGGAATTACCTGAGAAATTGTTAGGGCGGATTATGAAGACTTTTAAACAAGTGAAGTATTCTTCGGGTAAGGACGAAAAAAATGAAGATTACTATATTGCGGAGGTTGTACGAAGATTGGAAGACGCGAATGTGGATAATGTGAGTGGAACCAGCATACTATTAGTCCTAAGAGAATGTTATAGCATGCTTGAAGGATATGCCGGAAGGATGACTCTGGAACAGCATGAGATAGCAGTAGGAAAATTTGTTCGTTTACTGACTGAGAACGAGGAGTTGTTAAAAATGGATGATTCTAAAACATTCATGGGTGGATTTAGAGGTGAACTCCATAGGCTTATTATTTATTTTACGCGCTACATGGTGAATGCCAACTTAAAGAAAATGAGCGAACTGCTGATACAAGAGTTACAAGATGTATGCGAGCGATATCTGACCTATCATGTGGCTACGATATGTATCGTTGCGAAATTAAATAACCATACACAGCGTATAGACAGCCAAAAGATGATGGAGTATATTAGGGCGGCATTGCTTAAAGGTGAGCATTATGAGTGTTCTGAGGGGTTGTTGGCATTAGAGATAACGACAGATAAGAAAGTAAAGAACGAAATGATGCATTTTATTTTAGATTATGTGGTCTATGCACAAAATTGGAGAGTACTTGAGTTCATACGATGGATTCGCATTTATTTTGTGGACGGTAAGTTGCAAAAGCGAATGTGGTTACATAAAATTAATGAGTTGCTATGCAGAGTGGCTGATTCGATAGAAGACTTTAGCGGTGAAGAAGAATATCGCATGGATTTGATGTTCCAGACAAATAAACTTGCCGGAGCGATTTTTGCAAAATGGGGCGAGATGGAAGGTGTGAATAGATGGAAAGAGATAACGAAGAATAGACGGAACTTTAATGATGTACGAGCAGGGTTCGACTTAGGGCAGGAACTTGTAATTAAGGATAAGGATGAGTTATATAATCGATTGTTATTACATGGATAAGTGGCGTATGCATTTGACATAAATAATGAACAAAAAATGTGTTTCGCTGACTGGTATGGAATAGGTTCGTCATTGTCAATGGCAACCGAATGAGGGTGATGCCAAGCGGATTGTCAAGATCTATGAAGAGGTGTTATCTAATTAGTCTAGCTAGGTACCGGCTTGTTCCTTTAAGGAATAATAATGATACAATAATGTACTAAAAGGTACA
>AUXO011823870.1_pt1 | contig 12612 bp, 11 predicted proteins | sample 768731 | NCBI WGS metagenome assembly AUXO01 (sample SAMN02715735, study PRJNA202380) | gut metagenome | biome: sheep rumen | host: Ovis aries | place: New Zealand: Palmerston North | reverse complement strand
AATATGTTGCTTCAAGGAAAAGAAACACCATATGATACAGAAATATTTGAACCAATTATGAAAAAGTTGGAAGAACTTCAAAAAATAGATGATATATATAGTAGAAGAGTTGTAGCTGAACATTTAAGATCAAGTATGATGATTATATGTGATGGAGGAAGACCAAGTAATCTAGATAGAGGATATGTTTTAAGAAGATTAATTAGAAGAATGATTAGACAAATGAATAAACTTCAAATAGATTTAAATGAACTTTCTTCATTAATAGATTTAGATATTGATATTTTGAAAGAAATGTATCCGGATTTAGATAAAAATAGAGAAGTAATTAAAGCTACTATAATAGAAGAAAAAGATAAATTTGTTAAAACATTAGTCCATGGTGAAAAAGAATTTGAAAAAGAGATGAACAAAATAAAGCAAAATGGATTAAATATTCTAGAAGGAAAAGTTGTATTTAAATTATATGATACATATGGATTTCCTCCAGAAGTAACAGCAGATTTAGCAAAAGAAAATGGACTAAAAATTGATTTAGATGGATTTAAAAAATTATTTAAAGAGCATCAAGAAAAATCAAGAGCAGGTGCTGAACAAAAATTTAAAGGAGGCCTTGCATCAACAGGAGAAATGGAAACAAAATATCATACTGCAACACATCTTTTAAATGCGGCATTAAAACAAATACTTGGAAGTCATGTTCATCAAAGAGGAAGCAATATAACATCTGAAAGAATGAGATTTGACTTTTCACATGATAGTAAAATGACAGATGAAGAAAAAAAGGCTACAGAAGATTTAGTGAACAAATGGATTAATGAAGCAATTCCTGTAGAAAGATTAGAAATGAAAAAAGATGAGGCTATAAAATTAGGGGCTGAAGCTATGTTCATTGAAAAATACGGAGATATTGTTAGTGTATACAAAATAGGAGATGTTTCTCTAGAATTATGTGGAGGACCTCATGTAAGTAATACTAGTGAGCTTGGACATTTTAAAATCAAAAAAGAAGAATCAAGTTCATCAGGTGTAAGACGTATAAAAGCAATTTTAGAATAATTAAGAATTATTGTTTTTGTTATTTTAGTTAAGGAGAGTTTTATTATGGATGATTGTTTATTTTGTAAGATAATAAAAGGAGAAATACCATCAAGTAAAGTTTATGAAAATGATGAAGTATTAGCATTTAAAGATATAAATCCAGCAGCACCAATACATATTTTAGTTATACCAAAAAAACATATTGATTCATTAGCTAATTTGAGTGAAGAAGATGAAAAATATGTGTGGGAAATACATAATGCTATGAATCAGATTGCAAAAGAGCAAGGATTTCTTAATGATGGGTATAGAGTTGTAGTTAATTGTGGAAAAGATGCAGGGCAAGAAGTTATGCACTTACATTATCATTTGCTAGCTGGAGAAAAATTTGGAGATAAAATAGTATAGTTTAAGATGTAGGAGACTTTTGTCTCCTATTTATTTAATAAGGAGAATTATAAAATGAAAGAAATAATACATAATTTAGGAATAAGTAATATACTAATATATTTTTTTGTTATTAACATATTAGGTTTTTTTGCTATGGGGATTGATAAGTGGAAAGCAAAACATAATAGTTGGAGAATTCCTGAAAAGTCATTATTTATGTTTACAATTTTAGGTGGATGGATAGGTACTATTTTAGGAATGTATATATTTAGACATAAAACTAAAAAGAAATATTTTACAATTGGCATGCCTGTGATTATGATTCTTGAAATAGTATTAATAATAACACTTTACTATTATTAAATAATTGGTAAAAAAATAAAAAGTACACATAAAATGTATCTTAATAATAAAAAATATAAAAGAAAAATTTATTGTGAAAATCTTGTAAACAAAAAGTAACTATTTTAAGTTATTCACAGAGTTATCCACATTATCCACAAATATGTGGATAATTTTTTTGTATAAAAAAAGATAAACATAATATGGTGAAATTGACATAATTGTAATATTTTTGTAATAAAACTATATTTTTTGTAACACACTTGTAACAATAGATTCGGAATTTGACAAAATGTAAACTTATGTGACAAAATATTTGAAAATCAAAATATTTTTAAATACGTAAAATATAGGTTTAAATTATGTAAAAAATATTGAAATAAATAAGCAGATATAGTATAATGTAAGCGACTTTAGAAAAAATATAATGTAGAAAAAAAGAAAGAGGAAAAATAAATGAGATTTGTAACAGATAAAGCATCTGAAGAAGAATATACAACTTTTTTAGAATCACATAAAAGATGCAATTTTCAACAATCAATTGAATGGGCAAATGTAAAAAATAATTGGACAAGAGAAATAATACTTGCAGAAGATAGCTCTGGGAAAATAATAGGTTCATTAATGGTTTTAATAAGAAAAATACCTATATTTGGAAATATAATGTATTCATCAAGAGGTCCTGTATGTGATATACACAATATGGAAATATTAAGACAATTAACAGAAGGCGTAAAAGAGCTTGCCAAAAAATATAATGCAATTGTATTTAGAATGGAGCCTGATATAGAAAGTTCAGATGAAAATTTTAAAAATGTAATGCTTGATATAGGATATCAATTAAAAGATGATGCAAAGAACTTTAGAGAAGAAATTCAGCCAAGATATGTTTTTAGACTAGATACTAAAGATAAAACAGAAGAAGAATTATTTAGTAATCTTCATTCTAAAACACGATATAATGTGCGTTTAGCATTAAAAAAAGGTGTTCAAGTAAAAGAAGGAACAAGAGATGATTTAAAGGACTTTCATAAAATAATGATAACAACAGGTATAAGAGACGGATTTATTACTAGACCACTAGAATATTTTGAAAGAATGTATGATTCATTAGGACCTAAACATATGAGAATTCTTATGGCATATTACGAAGATAAACCAATTTCTGGTGTTATTGTTATAATTTATGGAAATAAAACTTGGTATCTTTATGGAGCTAGTAGCAATGAACATAGGAATTTGATGCCAAATTATTTACTTCAATGGGAAATGATAAAGATCGCTTTAGAAAATAAAAGTGATATATATGATTTAAGAGGAGTACCAGGAGTTGCTGATAATAGTAATGGTCTATACAGGTTTAAAAAAGGATTTGGAGCTAAATATACTGAATTTATAGGAGAATTATTTATTGAATTTAAGCCTTTAAAATATAAGTTATATAAATTTTCTGAAAAAGCATTTAGGAATATAAGAGCATTAAAAACAAAGTTTAAAAAGAATAAATAAATTTGCTATTGAAGGAGAAATAGGAAAATAAATGAAATCATTAGTTGTAAATAAAGAGGACTTAAAGCATAATATAAGAGTAATAAGAAAAATAGCTGAAGAGACAGGAAGAGATGATAATCATAAATCGCTAAAAATTATAGGTGTTGTTAAAGGCAATGGATACGGACTAGGCTTAGTTCAATATTCTAAATTTTTAATAGATAATGGAATTAATTTTTTAGCAGTAGCTACTGTTGAAGAAGCACTAAAATTACGTGAAAACATAAAAGATACAGACATTTTAATGCTTTCGTCTACACAAATAGATAAAGATGTTGAAAGATTAATAGAAAATGATATTATATTATCTATAGGATCTAAAGAAGCAGGAGATATAGCAGAAAAAATAGCAGAAAAAAAAGAAAAGAAAGTTAGAGTCCATTTAAAAATAGATACTGGATTTGGAAGATATGGTTTTTGCTATGATAAAAAAGAAGAAATGATAAATGCTATAAAAACTTGGAATCATTTAGAAATAAAAGGAACTTTTTCACATTGTTCACTTGCTTTTTACAATAAGGACAAATATTCTTCAAAACAATTTGATAGATTTATAGATTGTATTGAAGTTTTAAAGGAGAATAATATAGAAACAGGAATGCTTCATTTTTGTAATTCATCTGCATTTCTAAAATATAAAGGAATGAGATTAAATGCAGTAAGAATAGGATCAGCTTTTTTAGGAAGACTTTCAATACCTAATATTTATAATTTAAGAAAAATAGCATACTTAAAATCTAATGTTGCAGAAATAAAGACTTTACCTAAAGGATATAATATAGGATATTCTAATTCATTTACAACAAAGAAGGAAACTAAAGTTGCAATTATTCCAGCAGGATATGCAGATGGATATAATGTTAATTTAGGAAGAGATATGTTTAGAAAAAGAGATAAATTACGATATATTGTTAGGGATATAAAAGATGCTTTTAAAAACAAAAAGCTTTACGTTGAAATAAATGAACAAAAATGCGAAGTTCTTGGAAGAATTGGAATGTATAATGTTACAGTTGATATAACAGGTAAAGATATAAAAATAAATGATGAAGCAAAGTTAGATATTATTCCATTTTATGTGGATAGCTCTATTAGAAGGGAGTATAAGTAATGAAAGAAGAAGTTGCAAAAAAAGTATTTAAAAGAAAAGAAAATAAAGGTATTCCACAGTATAAAAAAGTTTGGTATTCTATAACTAAATTTGAAAAATATCCAGAAATGGCAGCAGAAGGAACTCCAAAGGCTTTTAAATATTTACTGTTTTTAAGTTTGATTGTATCTGTTATTTTATCTATTTTCATTACTATTCAGATAGGAAAAATGATAAAAAGCAGTATAAAATTTTTTGATGAAAATATATCAAGTATTATATATGAAAATGGAGAATTACATGCTGAACTAAAAGGAGACAATAAAATTGATAATGAATTTGGAACATTAATAGTAGATACAGGAGATATTTCAAATGAAAAAATTACAGAATATGAAGGAAATATTTCATCAAGTAAAATAGGGATAATTTGGCTTAAGAATTATGTAAAATTTAGAATAAATGGAAAGACAACAAAATATGAATATAAGAATGTTCTAGAACAATTAGAAATAAATAGTTTTGACAAACAAACTGTATTAAAATATTTAAATGAAAAAGTTGATAGTTTCAATGTTTATATATTCTATTTCTTTTCTGAAGGAGTTGTATTATTTATAACATTATTTATTGCAACTTTAGCAGATATTTTGATTTTATCAGTATTTGGAATTTTAACAGCAATTATTACTAAAATAAGTTTAAGATATAGAGCTATATTCAATATGTCAACTTATGCAATTACGCTATCTGCAATATTAAAAACTATATATAGATTAGTACAAATTTATACAGATTTTCAGATTAAAAATTTTGACTTAATGTATACAGCAATTGCATATATATGTCTTACAGCTGCAATTTTTATGATTAGATCTGATGTTATTAAACAACAAATGGAATTAATAAAACTAAGAGATGAAAAAGAAAATAAGGAAGAGGAAAAGGAAAAAGAAGAAGAAGAAACAGAAGAAAAAAAAGACGAAAACAATAATAAAGAAGAAAATGAAAATAATAAAGATGAAAGTCAAGATGAAAAGCAAGATGGAATAGGTGGAGAGTCAGAAGGCTCAAATGCATAGAAAGGGAAGAAAATGAAAAAAGATAACAACAATAAAAATAAAATTTGGATAGGTATAATTTGGGGATTAATTTTAATCTGTATAATAGGAATATCATTATTTATTTTACAGAAAAATAATAAAAAAGAAGATAAGACATTGGCATATACTGAATTAATTAAACAAGTTGCAGGAACAAATGTTGCTAAAGTAGAAATGACAACAGGAAGTACTACTGTTAAAGTAACATTAAAAAATGAAATTGATGAAAATGGAAAGATAGTTGAAAATGGAGCAAAATATGTAAAACCTGAAAAAAAATCTGAAGATGAAAAAGAAGAACAAGAAGTAGATGAAAAATTAATTAAGACAACAATTGTACCAAATACTCAAAGCTTCATAGAATTAATTCAAGAAAAAGTTGCTGAAGGAAATGATATAGAATTAATTCAAAATAAGCCAAGTATGCTAGTTCAACTTCCTGCTACAATTCTTTCATTATTACCAACATTAATAATGGTCGCATTATTTGTTATGATATTTAAAATGCAAGGGCTTACTGAAAAAGGTGAGGTTTATGATGATACAGGAAGAAAAGTTAAAGTAAAATTTGACGATGTCGCAGGACTAGATGAAGAAAAAGCAGAATTAATAGAAATAGTAGATTTTTTAAAACATCCTAAAAAGTATACTGATATGGGAGCTAAAATTCCTAAAGGAATACTTCTATATGGAAAACCTGGAACTGGAAAGACTTTAGTTGCTAAAGCAATTGCTGGAGAAGCTAATGTTCCGTTTATATCAATGAGTGGATCTGAATTTATAGAAATGTTTGCAGGACTTGGAGCATCAAGAGTAAGAAAACTATTTGACAGAGCAAGAAAATTAGAACCATGTATTGTATTTATAGATGAGATAGATGCAATTGGATCTAGAAGAACATCTGGAAGCGGTGCAGAATCTGAAAATAATCAAACATTAAATCAATTATTAGTTGAGATGGATGGATTTTCATCAGAAGAAACTATAATAGTACTAGCAGCAACAAATAGACCAGAAATGCTTGATAAAGCTTTACTTAGACCTGGAAGATTTGACAGACAAATAACAGTTCCAACACCAGATTTAAGAGGAAGAGAAGAAATACTTAAAATACATGGTAAAGATAAAAAATTTGCAGAAGATGTATCTTTTAAAGATATAGCAGAAGATACAGCTGGATTTACAGGAGCAGAACTTGCAAACATATTAAATGAATCTGCAATTATTGCCACAAAAAATGAACATACAGTAATTGAAAAATCAGATGTAGAAGAAGCTGTTAAAAAAGTAACAGTAGGACTTGAAAAACATAATAGAGTAATTTCTGATAAAGAAAAGAGAATAACTGCATATCATGAAGCTGGTCATGCAGTAGTAAGTAAATACTTACCAACTCAAAGTAATGTAAAAGAAATATCAATTATTCCTAGAGGTATGGCAGGTGGCTATACAATGTATAAGAGTGATGAAGATAAATCATATATTTCAAAAACAGAAATGGAAGAAAAATTAATTGCACTTCTTGGAGGAAGAGCTGCTGAAAAAATAGCTATTGGAGAAATATCAACAGGAGCAAGTAATGATATAGAAGTTGCAACAAATATTGCAAGAGATATGGTTATTAAATATGGAATGAGTGATACAATAGGACCTATTTCTTTAAGAGATGATAATGGAGAATATCCAATAGAAATATTTGGTGCAGATATTGGTGATAAAATTGGTAAAGAAGTAAAGATGATGATGGAAGCAGCATATCAAGATGCACAAAGTATATTAAAAGAACATTTCGATAAATTACAAGCAATTGCAGAAGAATTATTAGTTAAAGAAAAGTTAAATGAAGAAGAATTTAAAAAGTTCTTTGAAGAATAAAATAATAATAGATAATTTAAATACAAAAATGAAAATAGCACACTAGAAAAGTGTGCTATTTTTTACGAAGATAAATCTGAATTTGGAAGTGCTACAGTTATAGAGTCACCATAAAATGTAATTTTGGGATTCTTAGACTTAGGGAACACTTCCTTAAGTGTTTCCTGCAGAGCAGGAATAACATCATTTTTATCAGAATCAAGTTCTGATAAATCGATTGCAAAAACATAAAAAATGGGTCTCCCTCTTTCATCGAAATTCTCGATTTTAGAAGGATTTGTGAAATGGTTCGTATTAAGAATCATTTCTCTGATTTGGGATTTAATGTTATTTACCCGAATATTTTCCATAATTATCTCCTTCTGTGGCTTTCTTGCCAACATAAATATTATATCATATAATTTAAGAAAAAACAAGGTTATAAAAACATTTGTGTGAATTTTAAAGAAAAATAACAATTTAATATAAAAACATAAGCTAATAAAAATACAAATATTTACAAAGAAAAAAGTGCTTATTTAGCACTTTTTTCTTGATCTTCAATTTGAGACATCATTTCTAAAATCTCTTTACAACATGCCTCTTTTTGAATTGACTCAAATGTGGACTGCATTAGTCCAGACTCATGGTAAGATTTTTTTGAAACAATTTGATTTTTAAGCTCTTCCCACATTTTTTTGTAATCCATAGCTCTTCCTCTCTATCTATTTTTATAATTAAGAGAGAATGTTAATTCCTCTCTTACAATTTAATAATGAAAAGAATTAACTATTATTCTAATTAATAAAATCAATAATAATATATCATATAATATATATAGATTTCAATATATATTATAATAGAAAAATAAAAATAATATAATCTTAAAAAAATAATTGAAATTAAAAATTAATATGGTATAATGATTACAATTGAGTTAAAAATACAAAATAAAGGGGATAAAACATGGAAAGGTACTTAAATGAAGCAATAATTGGAAATAAAAATATGCTTGTTACATATACTTTAAAAGGAGAAATACAAAGGATGTATTATCCATCAAAAGATAATAGGCAATATATTGATTTTTATCATGTAGGAGTAAAAATTAATGATTCTGACTTAATATATCTCCATGATGATATAAATAATGTATATAAACAATATTATGAAGTAAATACAAATATATTAAATACAGAGATAACAAATACATATTTTAATTTAAAAATTTTACAAACTGACTTTGTACCAATTAAAGAAAATGTATTAGTAAAAAAATATACGTTAATTAATGAAAATTCTATAGATTTAGATGTTAATTTTTTTGTACATTCTGGACTTCTATCTGATAGAAATAATTTTGTAGGATGCAAGGTCGTAGATCGTGGAATGATACAATATGCACATGATTTTATGGTTTCGACTATATCAAGATTTGATAAAATATATAGCCATCAAATTAATGGTGCCAAAAATACAATTAAAACTGGTAATATTTCTGATAAAGATTATATTGGAATGTCAAATGATTCTGCAGTAGAATACAATATAGGAATAATTAAACCAAATGAGAAAAAAGAAATAACACTATTAGTGGTATTGCAAGAACAACCAAATACAATGTCTGATTTTGAAAAGGAAATTGACAGAATTCAAAAAATAGATTATGAATCAGAATATGGAAAAACTAAAAATTATTGGAGAAAATATGTAAAATCTCATGATGGATTAAAGATGCCAGAACCAACAAATAGTTATGAAGAGAAAATACAAGATATATATTATAGAAGCATTTTACTATTACCACTTCTTACAAATGAAGAAACAGGAGGAATAATTGCTTCACCTGAAATAGATGAAAACTTTACAAGATGTGGAAGATATGCATATTGTTGGCCAAGAGATAGTGCTTATATAACAAAAGCTATGGATATTTTAAAAATGACCGATGAAACAGAAAAATTTTATAAAGTTTTTTGTAAAAAGACACAAAGCAAGGATGGAAGATGGGAACAAAGATTTTTTTCTGATGGAAGATTAGCACCATGTTGGGGATATCAGATTGATGAGACAGCATCTGTAGTATATGGTGTATATGAACACTATAACTATACTAAAGACTTTAAATTTTTAAGAGATACTTTACCTATGTGTGAAAAAGCCATTGATTTCTTAAAAAGATATGTTAAAGATTTGTTTGAAGAAACTCATAAATATCATGTAAGTTATGATTTATGGGAAATGCATGAAGGAATTCATCTATATAGTTTAGCTAGTATATATTCTGCATTTGAGTCAATGCTTGAAATCTATAAAATTTTAGGGAAAAATGTTTCTGATTTTGAAAATAATAGATTAAAAGATGAAAAAATAGCAAAATCAAAATTGGAGATAGAAAAATTAAGAACAGAACTTAAGAAATATATTAATGATAATTTATATGATGAAGAAAGAAAAACTTATGTAAGAAATATGGAAGATAGAAAAATGGATATTAGTATTTTAGGATCAGTTGTACCATTTAATGTATTTACAAGTAAAGAAAAGAAAATAGAAAATACTATTGAAATGATAAATATGAGTCTTCGTACATATACAGGAGGATATAGAAGATTTGAAGAGGATCACTATATGAATGGAAATCCTTGGCCAATAGCTAATGCTTGGATGACTCTTTATTATTTAAAAAGAGGAGAAAAGAAAAAAGCAAAAGAAGTATTTGATTTTGTTGTTAAAACAGCAGGAGAACATGATTTACTTGGAGAACAGGTAGATAATAATACTTTAAAGGCTAATTGGGTATTAGGACTAGGATGGAGTCATGCGATGTTTATCATAGTATTAGAGAAAATGTATAGGAGGTAAATTATAATATGACAATAATACAAGCAATGATACTAGGTATTGTACAGGGACTTACTGAATTTTTACCAGTTTCAAGTTCTGGACATTTAAATTTATTTCCTTGGGTTTTAGGATGGCAACAAATGCCGGAATCATTTGATGTTGCCTTACATATAGGAACATTACTTGCAATAGTAGTATACTTTTTTAAAGATTGGGTTAATTTGTTTATTGGAGGATATAATCAAACAATAAAAAAGAAACCATCATTAGAAGGAAAAATATTTTGGTATTTAGTTTTATCAACAATTCCTGCAGGAATACTAAGTTTGATTTTAGATAAAATTGTAGGAAAAATAATTGGAGATAATTTAAATTTAGAGATGATATTAATTGCAATAGCGTTAATTGTTATGGGAATAATTCTATATATTGTTGATGAAAAATCAAAATCTAATATTAGATATGAAAAAATAACATTTAAGCAGTCCTTAATTATTGCAATGTCACAAGCGATAGCTGCAGCATTTCCTGGAACTTCACGTTCAGGAGTCACTATGACAACTGCAAGATATTTAGGTATAGATAGAGAAAGTGCAGCAAAATATTCATTTTTACTTGCAACTCCAATAACTTTTGCAGCAGTAATATTTAATTTAGGAGCATTTACTTTTGATGCAGCATTTTTGGTGGGAGTAATAACAAGTTTTGTAGTAGGTTTTTTGATAATAAAATTTTTATTAGATTATTTAAAAAAAGGAAGTTTTAAAGTATTTGCAATTTATAGAGTTGTTATAGGAGTTTTAGTAATAGGAATATATTTATTTAGATAAGTAATTTAATGGGTCCACATATTCACCGGTTAATTCTTAAACCAAAGTGAAGATGTGGGCCTGTTGTTGCTCCATTGGTTGAATTACCATTTTCATCATAGTATTTATTTCCTGAAACACCATATACGTATTTTGGACCAACATGCCCTATAACTTGACCTTTAAGTACATAATCTCCTTCAGATACTAAAAATGTAGGAGAACAGTGGCAATATGAATATTTTATTTCTCCATTTTCATTGTTTTCATCTGTTAATGTAATAGTATAACCACCACCGCCTAAAAAACCTGTATATGTGATTGTACCATTAGTTACTGCAACAAATTCGCTTCCTTCAGGAGCACCAATATCTACTCCATAATGAAATGAAGGGGAGCCTCTTGCAGGAGAAGGTCTTTTACCAAAATATGAATTAATATGAGTATATCCTGGGCTTGGCCATAATAGATTTCCATCTTCTGTGAAATCTATTATTTTTAATTCATTGTAATTTGAAGTGTTCATAAGAGGTATAAATAATATACAAATACTAATTGTAAAAATGACTAAGAAAATAAAAAAGATATTAATATTTTGTGATATAAAAATCAATCCTTTCAAAAATATAAAACATATTAACATAAAATATAAATTAAGTCAAGAAAAATAATTTAACAAAATAAAATAATCAACAAGAAATCATAAGAAATATGTAAATCTAAAATCTCGAAAATGTGTTGCAAAAAAAAAATAAGAATGATATAATCATGCTGGAAAATTATTCGCAGGAGGGATACTATGGGAAAAATAGTTTTGTTAGATGAACTTACGATTAACCAAATAGCTGCGGGAGAAGTAATTGAAAGACCAGCATCAGTAATAAAAGAAATGGTTGAAAACTCTATAGATGCAGGTGCAAAACATATAGTAGTTGAAATAAAAAATGGTGGAATATCATATATAAGAGTATCAGATGATGGAAAAGGAATTGAAAAAGATGATGTAGAAATGGCTTTTGAACGTCATGCTACAAGTAAAATAAGATCTGCTGCAGATTTGCAAGATGTAAAATCTATGGGATTTAGAGGAGAGGCATTAGCAAGTGTAGCAGCAATCGCAAATGTTGAACTAATATCAAGAACTGAAAATGAATCTACTGGTACAAAAATAACTGTTGAAGGTGGAGATGTATTAAATATAGAAGAAGTAGCTGCTAGTAAAGGTACAGTAATTACTGTAAGAAACCTATTTTTTAATACACCTGTAAGATATAAATTTTTGAAAAAAGATTTTACAGAAACAGGATATATTGAAGATGTAATGGAAAGAATCGCTTTAGTTCATCCTGAAATATCTATAAAACTAATTAACTCTGGAAAGACAGTTTTACAAACAAATGGAAATGGAGATATAAAATCTGTAATATATAGTATATATGGAAAAGATACAGCAGATGAAATATTACCTGTAGAATATGAATATGAGTATATAAAAGTAAAAGGTGTAATTGGAAAACCTGCAATCGCAAGATCAAATAGATCAAATCAAATATTTTTTGTAAATAAAAGATATATAAAAGATAAA
>AUXO014043968.1_pt1 | contig 12614 bp, 7 predicted proteins | sample 768731 | NCBI WGS metagenome assembly AUXO01 (sample SAMN02715735, study PRJNA202380) | gut metagenome | biome: sheep rumen | host: Ovis aries | place: New Zealand: Palmerston North | reverse complement strand
ACATCATCTTTTTCAATTCCTGAACCATTATCAGTTACACGGATAAAGCTTGTTCCACCATCTTTAATCTCAACAGTGATCTTGGTAGCTCCAGCATCTATTGAATTTTCAACAAGTTCTTTTACAATCGACATTGGTCGCTCGATTACTTCACCTGCAGCGATCTTATCGATGGTACTCTGGTCAAGTACATTGATCATTTACTTAAGCCTTTCTTTAAGTTCTGAAAGATAAAGCATAGCCTTAACAGGTGTCATATTATTAAGATCCATGGCTTTAATCTCAGCTGTAATAGATAATTCTTCCGGACTGGCAAATAATGAAAGCTGTCCGTCTTCATCATTTTTATTCTTTTCTTTTTTCTTAAGTGACTTAACTTCTATATTTTTAGCATTTCCGGTAATGTCTTCTTCTTCAAGTAAAGCAGAGATCTCCCTTGCTCTATTAATTACTATATCCGGAACACCTGCAAGTTTTGCAACTTCAATACCGTAGGATCTGTCTGCTCCGCCTTTTATTATTTTGCGAAGGAAGACAATGGAATCCTTATCCTGTTTAATTGCAATACAGTAATTATTTACAGATGAAAGTTTCCCTTCCAATTCTGTAAGTTCATGATAATGAGTAGCAAATAATGTTTTTGCTCCCAGCAGGTCGTTATCAGCTATATATTCCACCACAGCCCAGGCAATTGAAAGTCCATCAAAGGTTGAAGTTCCGCGACCAATCTCATCTAAGATTATAAGTGAATCTTTAGTGGCATTTCTAAGTATATTCGCCACTTCACTCATTTCCACCATAAATGTGGACTGTCCCTGTGCTAAATCATCACTTGCACCAACACGGGTAAAAATCCTGTCACAAAGACAAATGGATGCTGATGTTGCCGGTACAAATGATCCAACCTGAGCCATAAGTGTGATAATGGCAGTCTGTCTCATATATGTTGATTTTCCTGCCATATTAGGTCCGGTTATTACAGAAATCCTGTTTCCCTGATTATCCAGGAATGTGTCATTTGGAATAAAACTATCATCTCCTGCTACTAATTCAACCACAGGATGACGTCCGTCTTTAATATCGATTATTCCATTATCATTTATTTCAGGCCTTACATAATGATTCTTTACAGCTACGTAAGAAAGGGATGCAAAAGCATCGATTTCTGCTATATATTCAGCCATCTTTTGAACTCTTACAGTTTTTGCTGCAATATCATCACGAAGTTCTGTATATACTTCATACTCTAATGCATATAATTTATCTTCTGCATTAAGTATCTCATCTGAAAGATCATTTAATTCTTCAGTAGTAAATCTTTCAGCATTAGATAAAGTCTGCTTTCTTATAAAATAATCAGGAACCAGATCCTTATTGGAATTGGTTACTTCAAAATAATATCCGAATACTTTATTAAATTTTATCTTAAGAGTTTTAATACCTGTGTTTTGTCTTTCTTTTTCTTCTAACTCAGCAAGAAGATTCTTGGAATTCGACTTACGAAGCTTGAAATCATCTATCTGTCTGCTAAAGCCTTCCTTAAAGATACCACCTTCCTTAATTGTAAGAGGGGCGTCTTCACTTATGGCAGCTTCTAAGGTATCGTAAATATCTTCTAAAGAATCATAGTCGTTATAGATATTTTTAAATATGTTTCCCTTAAGATTTCCAATAAGATCTTTTATATAAGGCAGGTATTTAAGACTGTTTTTAAAAGAAAGCATATCTCTTGGATTAGCTGTCTTAATCGATATTCTTGTCATTAATCTTTCAAGATCATAAATGGCGCTGAGATATTCTCTCATCTCATCTCTTGTCATAAGATCATTATTAAGAGATTCTATGGCATCATATCTATCTATGATTTTTTCTTTATTTAGCAGCGGCTGATCTACAAATTTTCTAAGTTTACGGGCACCCATGGCTGTCTTTGTCTTATCAAGTACCCAGAGAAGCGATCCACGCTTTGCTTTCTCTCTCATGGTTTCTGTTAATTCAAGATTTCTTCTGGTAGAAGAATCAATAACCATATATTGATTAACAAAATAGAGATTTATGGAATTAATCTGATTTAATGCCGACATCTGAGTCTCTTCGATATACTTAAGAAGAGCACCACTGGCTATAACGGTATCATTAAAATCATGAAGTCCAAGACCTTCAAGGGATGATACCTTTAAATATCTCTCAATTATCTTCTGACATGAATCGTAATCAAAATAATAATCAGGAGCTTCACTTACACTGATAGAAAGTTTTTCTGTAAGTTCTTTTATTTCAGTTCCTGATTCATTGAAGGATTTTTGTATTATGATCTCACTTGGTTCAAATTTATTGATCTCGTCAATAACTTTATTGCCATTATCCAGAAAGGTAGTATTAAATTCTCCTGTGGAAATATCAGTTACAGCTATGCCATAACTGATCCCGGAAAATGAGATACACATAAGATAATTATTCTTCTCTTCATCAAGAGCTTCTGGTGCCATATTGGTACCAGGTGTAACTATCTTTATAACCTTTCTTTCCACAAGACCTTTTGCAAGCTTTGGATCTTCCACCTGCTCACATATTGCTACCTTATAACCTTTTGATATCAGCCTGCTTATATATACATTTGAGGCATGAAAAGGAATTCCGCACATAGGAGCTCTTTCACTAAGTCCGCAATCTCTGCCTGTAAGTGTAAGTTCAAGTTCTTTTGAAACAAGAATGGCATCATCAAAGAACATTTCATAAAAATCACCAAGTCTGTAAAATAGTATTGAATCCTTATATTCTTCTTTTGTTTTAAGATAATGCACCATCATAGGTGACATTTTTTCCTGTGCCACGCTTTATACCTCTATTCTTACTCTGTTAATTCACCAATATAATAAAATCCCTTAGCTTCAGTTAATTTTACATTTACGATACTGCCTATAAGACTTTCGTCTCCTTTAAAATGAACCGTGATATTGTTATCCATTCTTCCTGTAAGATAACCTTCTTCATGTTCATCCTTTTCTTCTACAAGAACGTCCTTTACCATTCCTTCAAATCTGCTGGAACGTTTTGCTGCAATATCCTGTACTAATTTAAGAAGTCGGTCAAATCTTTCTTTAACCACATCTTCCGGGACCTGCTCCATAGTTGCAGCCGGTGTTCCGGTTCTTATAGAATAAATAAATGTAAATGCCTGATCATATTCAGCTTTTCTTACTACATCCATGGTATCAAGGAAATCCTCTTCTGTTTCACCAGGGAAACCTACCATAATATCTGTAGTAAGTGAAATGTCAGGAAGTTCTTTTCTGATCTTTTCTACAAGAGCAAGATAATGTTCTTTTGTATATTTTCTATTCATTTCCTTAAGAAGTCTGCTGGAACCAGACTGAACAGGAAGATGAATATGTCTGCAGATTTTCTTATTTTCCTTAATCACCTGAATAAGCTTATCTGAAAGATCCTTTGGATTACTTGTCATAAATCTTACTCTTTCGATTCCCTCTATCTTACATACATCTCTTAAAAGATCTGGAAAATCATAAGATGGATTCTCTTTAAGGATCTCACTTTCACCCATATAATTTGTTCCATAGGAATTAACATTCTGACCAAGAAGCATTATTTCCTTTACTCCATCATCGCGAAGGCATTTGATTTCCGCCATAATGTCTTCTGGAACACGGCTTCTTTCACGTCCTCTTACATATGGAACAATGCAGTATGTACAGAAATTATTACATCCGTACATGATATTTACGCCTGATTTAAATTTGAATTTTCTCTTCTGTGGTAGATTCTCAACATTTTCCTTTGGTGCTGGCAGAACTTCGATAACCTGCTTACCTGACATAAGTCTATTTGCAATCAGTTCCGCTAATTTATAGGTATTAAATGTTCCAAATACCAGGTCTACATATTTGTAACTCTTTTCAATAAAGTCTACATTCTCTTTTTGCTGCATCATGCATCCGCAGATACCGATGAGCATATCTTTATTCTTCTGCTTCTTATTCTTAAGATGACCTAAATGTCCAAATAACTTCTTATTAGCATTCTCTCTTACTGTACATGTATTATAAAGTACTACATCTGCGTCTTCCGTTGGAGCCTGAACGAAACCTATTTTTTCAAGGATTCCTTCCAGACGTTCTGAATCGTGTGCATTCATCTGACATCCAAATGTCTGTACGCAATAAGTAAGAGTCTTTCCTTCCTTTTTACACTGATCTATATAATTCTTAAGAAGGTTCATGTAATATTCCTGTCTCTCAGGTTCTGTAACAGGTACTAATTCTTCATTTAATTCATCAAGGCTAATCTGTTCCATAAATAATCCCTTTACTTTATATGATCTATAACCGATTTATTTTATCATAATATGTCTTATTTCTCAAATAAAAAAGCCTTTGGTATCTGGGAATAATACCAAAGGCCCGAAGAAAGATGATTATAAAATGTATATAAGATCCGCATAATATTATGCAGGAGCTCACTAATTTATCTATATACTGGTACCACCAGGTATCCACCTGCAGTAATATCATCTGATGTTAAATTATTGGCACTCTTAACTTCAGCTATGTAATCATTTATAGAACAATAAGATACAGAATATCTTTCAGCAATATCCCAAAGTGTATCTCCAGGCATGATCTCAATACTTGTATAATATTTTTCAATATCAGCATGAGCCTCTGCGTCATTAACAAAATTATTCTTCTGACTTATGATTAAAACAACTATTGAAAGAATGACAGTAACTGAAATTATAAAATTACGTACCTTACATCTTATCTCTTTATTTCTGATTTCTTTTTTATCTAAATTTGTTCTGCTCATATTGAAACCTCTCATATCGAAAACCTCCCTGACGAACACTTGTTCGTTCCTTTCTATGGTTCAATACTACCGCACATCTGTTCGATTGTCAAGTAAAAATCGAACAGATTTTCGAACTTTTTTTATAAGTCCTTATCTCTTAAGTTTAGATCAAGATTCAGCCCCTCAAGATAAGGAACTAAAGCTGGTCCATTCTTTTTAAGAAAGAAGTCATCCGATAATTCATTATATTTAAAATTCTTAGGATGCCCCTGTTCTACTCTGTTAAGATAAGCTTTTAATTCCTTAAAAGGCATATAATAAAGATCATTTCTTGTGGTAAAAAGGATAATCAGAAAAGATATTCCTCCCTGCTTCTCAAAATCTTCCATAAATCTCACCTGATGTTCATGGATATTCTGAAGAGAAAATGTATCCGTCTTTGATTCTTTAGCATCAAAACATACAGGAATCCCCTGAACTACTCCAATATAGTCTACAGTTGAATCCTTTTCAAAATATCCTTCAGTGATCTTTCTTTTCTCTTTATCAAACTTTACAGGAGTGATAGGAGTAGGAATCTTTTGTACAAGACAAAGTCCATTTCTTCTGTAATATTCATTTGTTGAATTGATAAGATCTTCTAAGGTAGAACCCCTAAGACCTCTGGTGCTCCAGGTTGCCACTGTAAATTCTTAACTCCTTTTTCATAATGTAAGAATGTCACATGCCATAATGTAGGAATGTCACATGCTATAATGTAAGAATGTCACATGCTATAATGTAAGAATGTCACATAAAATGAATTACTCGGTAATTAATTTACCGAGTATTCTTTTATTAAATATTCTATTATTAGGTATCAAAAGATCATTCGTAATTAGAAAGAACATTTTCAAGTTTCTTTCTTTCTTCTTCAATCTTATCTCTATCCTGAGTATCTAATGCAGCTCTGAATTTATCAATGCTCATTCCAACAAATTCTCTGTCCTGCCCCAGAAGCTCAGCATAGATTCTTTCTGACTTTAACATGATAAGTTTGTTTTCTTCCCAGTCACGAGGTAAAACCTTAAGATAAGCCAGTTCTTTAAATCTTGCATCAATCTCTTCATCAGTCATCTCAATATACTGACCTTTGATGATCTGTCTCTTCTTAACTCCTGTAGAATTAACCTTAACTTCAACTTCAAGGATTGAGTTAATGTCATAGGTATAAGTAACTTCTACAGATTCAACCCCGGCTTTTGCCTTAGGTACAGAAAGACTAAGGATTCCAAGTTCCAGATTATTATCAGCAATTCTGCTTTCGCCCTGAAGTACACGGATATCAATAGCATCCTGATTATCTCTTGAGGTATAGAAAGTCTTAGTACGGCTGGCTGGAATAATGGTATTTCTTTCAAGGATCGGACAGAAAACTCCACTTTCTTTAAATCCAAGCTCTGTATCAACTACAACTTCAGTACCAAGAGTAAATGGACATACATCTGTAAGTATCACTTCTTTAATGGATTTAACTCTTTCCTTCATTCCTCCTTCTATGGCAGCACCCAGAGCAACTGCCTCATCCGGATTTATGGAAGTATCAGGAAATTTATGAAATGTCTTAATTACAAAGGATCTGATTCCTGTATATTTGGTTGCACCACCTACCAGTACAACTTTATCAATATCAGAAATAGCAATCTTTGCATCAGAAAGCGCTTTCTTAAGAGGAATTCTGATCCTGTCATAAAGCTCCTCTAAAGCTCTCTCATATTCTGAAAATGTAACCTCTGCAGTATATTCTTTTTCCTTAATTACAACTTTGATATCTACCTTATCATTATCAGAAATAGCTTTTTTAGCTTCATCACAGGCTTTCCAAAGGAGAGCCTTTTCTCTTTCTGATAAAGTCTCTTTATCAATATCACTATTCTTTGTTAAAAAGATTTCTTCTAATTTTTCAGTAAAATCTTCACCGCCAAGATAGTTATCTCCAGCTACTCCTCTAACCTCAAGGATAGGATCAAAATAATCCAGGATAGAGATATCAAATGTTCCTCCTCCTAAGTCAAACACAAGATTTTTTGATCTCTTTGTTTCATTATAGAGTCCGTGGGCGATGGCTGCAGCTGTAGGCTCATTGATGATTCTTTCAACTTTTAAACCTGCCAGTTCCCCTGCTCTTTTAGTAGCTTTTCTTCTCATATCATTGAAATATGCAGGTACACTTATAACAGCTTCTGTAACTTCTTCACCAAGAAAAACTTCAGCATCTTCCTTAAGGGAACGTATAACAAGACTAGAAAGTTCTTCTGCAGTAAATTCTTTCTTGCCAAGCTTATATACTTTTTGAGTTCCCATATTTCTCTTAAAAACAGCTGCACTGGACTCAGGATAAAGTCTTAATCTTTCCTGTGCTGTTTTTCCTACATAAACTGTTCCATCATCATCAATACTTACAACTGATGGAGTCAGATTTTCCCCCAGTCTGTTTGGAATAACTTTCGGACCTTCATCTGTATAGTATGCCACCAGGCTGTTGGTTGTTCCTAAATCAATTCCGACTATCATTTTAATTTCTCCAAATCAAATAAATTATTAAACATTTTTAACGCCAAGATCTCTTAAAGAAGGTCTTATCTCAGAATCAGAAGGTGCTATCTTTAAAGCTTCATTAAGTAATTCTATAGCTTCATCTTTACGATCTTCAATTTCGGCAAAATTAGCTAAAACAAGAAGTTTATCATAGCATTTTGGACTGTAACAGAAATCGCAGTAAACACAACCATCTACATCTTTCAGCAACTCATATGCCTCAGCTTTTTTACCAGCATAGTATAAGAGTCTGGCTAATACACTTAATCTGTATGGTTTACTGTCAGACACATTCAAAAATGTAGCATAATCCGAATTAGCTTCCACAATTTCATCTAAGCCAAGTCTTGCTACCACATTTCCTTCATTATGCTTTCCGATTCTATATAGGCAATCAGCTAAATTTTTATATACATCAGCTCTTGCTATTATCCTTGATTTTTTCTTGTCATCGAGATTACGCCATGTTTCAAAACATTTTATAGCAGTTTTATAATCTCTCATTTCAAACATATAAAATCGGCCTAAAGACTTAAGAATAGCTAAAACACTATCAGTATCAAGATTTTTCTTTGTGTATGGATCTACTCCTTTATTCTTTCCATCAATACTAAATTTGATCCTTTTAAGGAATTTCATCAGATCCTTCTCATATTTCTTAACTGACTTTGTATCATTGTACATGATAAATGTATCAAGGACTTCAATATATTGGTCTATGATATAAGAGATATTATATTCTTTACAGCTATCCTCTGCTAAATATTTATTAATTTTCTCATTAGTAATTTCAAGGACTTTTTCTTTATCATTTATATTTCTGTAAATTCTTAGATAGTCATCTATATCATCCTCTTTACTATTAAATATCTCTCCTTTTAGATCGAGATATTTTAATGCTTCATCATATCTCTGAGTAATTTCAAAAGTTCTGATAATATTAATAAATGGTGCGCGAACCTTCCTATCCTTAAGAAGTTCTACAGCTTTAGTTAATGCTTCAATAGCTTTATCATATTCCTTATTAAAACGATAAGCATTTCCAAGAATATTATAACCATAACCATTTTCAGGATCATTTTCAACGCTATAAAGTGCATCCTTAATAGCAAGATCTAAATCATTGCCATCTAAATAAACACAAGCTCTTTCGCGATAGTAATATGGATCAGAATCCACTTCAATCTGCTTGGTGGCATATTCAACTGCTTTTTTATAATTTTGACTGTCCTTTATTTTTTTACTATTATAACGATCCAGATAAATATGCATAAGCCTGTTATTAACTTCTGGATATTCAGAATCTCTCTTATAGGTCTCTTCATACATCGAAAGAGCATCTTTTATATTGCCTCTGTCCTTGAGATAATCCCCATAGAGGAAGTAAGGCTTTGGATAATCCTTATAGTTAGCTATCAGTTCTTTATAACACTCGTCAGCTTCCAGACCACGTCTTCTCATAAGAAGTGCCTTCTGATACAAAAATCTCCAGGAAGCAGGATCATTCTCTAATCCCTTCTTGATGCAGTCTTCAGCCATGTCAAGGTAGCTATATGCTCCCTTTTCATCCTTAATACTAAGATAATAGTCGCAAGCGTCTCCGTAAACTAACTCTAATTCATTTTCAGCATCAGAATTATAATCAGAATCTAATTTACTTAACTCAAGATTTTTAAAGATTTCATCATATAACTCTCCGATAGCTTTATCATTCTCAGTATCTTTCTCAGTTGAGAAGAGAATTCTGGCCTTCACTGCACGAATGAGATCACTATTTACATGATTTTCTTCAGCTGTTTTTATGATCTTATCTGCTTCACCATACTGATCATATACACAGAAAACATTTGCAGCATAAAAATAAGCCTTTGAATAACTATTATATCTATTAAGTATTTCATAATAATCATCAATTACAAGCTGAGCTTTTTTCATCTTGTAAGCAGTTTCCTGTCTATGAACATAACCAATTAAAGAAAAACTAGGTTCATCGATAAGTTCCTCCCAGATTTTCATAGCATCATTATATCTTTTAGCTTTTTGAAGGAAGGTGCCGTAATTTTCTCTATATCTGATCTTACCTTCAAGGTCTTCAAAATGAAGGTCCTTGGTAAACATTTCTTCAGCTTCTTTAATTTTGCCTAATTCAAAAAGACAGATACCATATCTGGAATAGCAGGCACCGGGATTCTTTATTCTCTTTAAATCCTCTTGACCTAAGCTATCTTTCTTTGAAGAAAGGTCTTCATGAAGCTCTACCCACTTTTTAAGATAAGGTTCAGCTAATTTATACTTCTTTTTCTCGCTATAGCAGATACCAAAAAGCTTATTATAATCAAAGATAATATCAGCATTTGGTTGAATCTTCTTTAACATATCAAGAGCTCTGGTGATATCCATATTCTGATAATATCTCCAGACTGCATCCATTTTTTCTTTATCAGAAACTTCACCAGACTGTAACTGCTCATTAAACATTTCAGTTTCTTTAGCTGTAACATTTCTAAAGCCTATAACAGCTTCGCAGTCATTATTATTAGCAGTAAGAACTTCTTTGATCTTTTCTTCAGCTTCCTTATATTTCTTATCAAGCATAAGAAGTTCAAATCTTACCTTCTTGGTTGAATTATAATCTGGGTGGAGAGATTCAATTATCTCTACCTTTTCAAGGATCTTCTTTAAAATCTCATCCTTATTTTCAACTCTGTCAATATGCTTAATAATGATCTTCATAGCATTATTAGAGGCATAAAAATGAACATCTTTCCAACGATCAAGAACAGCCATTGAAAGCTTGAATGAAAGATCGTACTTTTCTTCTAATTCAAGGTATAAAATCCTTGCTCCAAGTTCAATAGGAGTAAATAATGAAGATTTATCGCTTCTTTCAAGAATATTGGAAATATAAGTAAGACATTTTTCCATACCGTCCTTATATTCCTGATCCTTGGTTTTTTCATAATAAAGGAAATTATCAAAATAGGAATTAAAATAACCCTGAATATTCTGCATATTATGAATATATTCATCATCTTTAAAGAAATAATTTACAGGGGTATAAAGCTGTTCTTCTCTATATACTGATATTTCAGGAATAAGATCAGAAAAAAGTTCAAAGTAAACATCCCTTTCTGAATAATCCTGATAATCCCCATAATCATCACTTGTACAGTGAATCTGAACAAATTCAATATAATCACTTCTGAATTTCTTAAGAATCTCTTCTTTGTTATTAAAGAAATCAAATGTTTCATTTAAGAGTTTCCAGATATCTAAAGGAAGGAAATTATTGCGCATCAAAAAAACAAGCACAGCTTCCGTCATAGAATCCACACTGTCAATATTCTTACAGATATCTGCACTCAGCCATTCTTTCCATAGAGAAACATCCAGTCTGGTTTTCATATCACAGTAAATTTCATCCAGCTTACTGATATGTTCCTTTACTGCTGCATCAATCTCATCATTTTCGCTATATCTTACTGTATTTTCATCATTATTTTCTTCTACATCACCATTTGCTGCATATTCTCTTGCTGCTTCAAAGGCCTGTCTAAGCTTCATAAACCCTTCCTGATCATCTTCAGGATTTACAGTAACTACCTTTTCTCTGTAGGCATTTATAATAGCTTCTTCATCTCTTGTTTTTTCAATTCCAAGTATTTCCCAAATTTCATCATTCATTTCGTACACCACCCTAATATATTATTAATTCATAAGATCATAAAAGACTTCCGGTCTAGGTGACATAATAATTTTATTGGAAACTTTCATGTCAAAACCTTCTGTCTTTTCAGGAAAAATCACTTCACCTGCATGAAGCAGCTGAGATTTGATCCCATATTTTTTAAATTTATTATTAATTCCTGGATTCCCATATTTAACATCTCCAATAATGGGATGACCCAGATAGGCCAAATGAGCCCTGATCTGATGAGTTTTTCCTGTTACAAGATGTATCTTAAGTAAAGTTAATCCGTCACCATATTCTGACGGAGTGTAATCAGTTATTATCTCATCATATTTCTTCTTTTCTTCTAAAGAAAGAGATGAATATTCAGCCATGGATATTATCTTAACTTTATTTATCTCTTTATCTTTTAAAAGATAAGCCTTACCTTTAATAGGATCTGTAATGATCCCCTGACAGACAGCATAATAATACTTTTTAATACTTCTGTCTTTTAAAATCTTCGATAAATACTGAGTACCTTTGACAGTTTTTCCAAATAATATGATACCACTGGTGTTTCTATCTAATCTGTTGGCCACAGAGGGCTTAAATCTTAAAAGACTTTCCTTTGTAAGCTCCCCTTTACTGATAAGATAGTCGATCAAAGCTTCATTAATTGAATAATCGTCTTTTGCAGCTTTCTGGGATAAAACCCCCTTAGGTTTGTCAGCACAGATTATATCAGAGTCTTCATAAAGAATATCTTTTTTTCTGATGACAAATCCTTTAATTTTAAGAGGTATGGCATTATTAACAGGTTTAGTATTTTTTGAATTTACATTTTTAGACCCATTACTTTCTAAAGCATCCCCGTCAAAATTCATACTGGAAAATGACATCAGAGTCTCATCAGAAAGAAAAAGCTTAATAACATCTCCTGCCTTTACAACTTCTTCTCCATCAGCCTTTTTATCATTTATCTTAATATTCTTTTTTCTAAGCATCTTATAGGTAAATGAAGCAGGAGCCTTATCTAATATATTAAATAAGATCTTCTTTAATTTTTTTCCTTCTTCATTTCTAGAGATTATTATTTCTTTCATAATTTATAAGCCAAGAGTAAGCAGCTTCTTTGCAATTTCCAAATCCTGTTTTTTCTGAGAATCCTTTGGTGAATTAAGTCTTTCAATTTCCTTCTCGAATTTTTCAAAACTATCTACTACACAGACTCTTGGTTTAAGTCCTTCCTCGTAACATTTTTTAAGATAATCAGTATACTTTTTTTCCTTACCGGAAAGATCATTAACATACGCAATGATATTATTATTATAAACTGTAAGACATGGATAAAATAAAAGTCCCTCACTGTCCGTTACAGAAATATCATAAGCCATGATAAAGCCATGTTTCTCACTAAGTTCATCAGCTATCTTATGTTCTTTATCATTTAAAGGCTTCGCTTTAATGATAAGAAGATAATTAACAAAATTTCTTGCAAATGGAATACTCATAATACAGGCAATTATGATAAGCCAGGTCTTTCTTGTATTAAAAA
>AUXO010383278.1_pt1 | contig 12616 bp, 11 predicted proteins | sample 768731 | NCBI WGS metagenome assembly AUXO01 (sample SAMN02715735, study PRJNA202380) | gut metagenome | biome: sheep rumen | host: Ovis aries | place: New Zealand: Palmerston North | reverse complement strand
ACTTTTTTGCTTCACATCTAAAGTTTCTTTGACTTTTTATGTGTGCGCACATATAATTATGTTTGAATTAAATTTTAGGAGAAGGCATATGGCAGAACTTACAATGGATAAATTAGTAGCTTTATGTAAAGGTCGTGGTTTTGTATTTGCAGGCAGCGAAATTTATGGCGGTCTTGCAAACACATGGGATTACGGTCCATTAGGCGTAGAGCTAAAAAACAACATCAAGAAGGCTTGGTGGAAAAAATTCGTTCAAGAAAACACATTAAACACAGGTCTTGATTGCGCAATTTTAATGAACCCAGAAACTTGGGTAGCATCTGGTCACGTTGGAGGCTTCTCTGACCCACTAATGGATTGTAAGCATTGTAAAGCTCGTCATAGAGCTGACAATCTTATCGAAGAATGGAATAAGAAGAAAGGAATTGAAATGAACATTGCTGGTTGGACAAACGAGCAAATGGAAAAATATGTTCAAGACAACAAGATTCCTTGCCCTACTTGTGGTTCTTCAGATTTCACAGGTATTAGAAAGTTCAACTTAATGTTCAAAACTTTCCAAGGTGTTACAGAAGATTCATCAACAACTATCTATCTTCGTCCAGAAACAGCTCAAGGTATTTTCGTTAACTTCTTAAATGTTCAAAGATCAACAAGAATGAAAATTCCTTTTGGTATTGGACAAATTGGTAAATCTTTTAGAAACGAAATCACTCCAGGTAACTTCATTTTCCGTGTTAGAGAATTCGAACAAATGGAACTTGAATTCTTCTGCAAGCCAGGTACAGATTTGGAATGGTTCAACTATTGGAAGAACTTCTGTAAGGATTGGTTGCTTGGTCTTGGTATTAAAGAAGATAAATTAAGATTAAGAGATCATGATAAAGATGAACTTTGCTTCTACTCTAAAGCAACAACAGACTTCGAGTTTAAATTCCCAATGGGATGGGGCGAACTATGGGGCGTTGCAGATAGAACAGATTACGACTTAAATTGTCATATGAAGCAATCTGGTAAGAATATGGAATACATCGATCCAGTTACAAACGAAAGATATGTACCATATGTTATCGAGCCATCTTTAGGTGTAGAAAGAATGGTACTTGCAATTCTTTGCAACTCATACGAAGAAGAACAATTAGAAAATGATTCTCGTGTTGTTATGCACTTCCATCCAGCACTAGCTCCATATAAGGTAGCAGTTCTACCTCTAATGAAGAAAGATTTATCTGAGAAAGCTTCAGAAGTTTATAGAAACCTTGCAAAGAAGTTCTCTGCTAACTATGATGATGCAGGTTCTATCGGTAAGAGATATAGAAGACAAGATGAAATCGGTACTCCTCTTTGCGTAACTATTGACTACGATACACTACAAGACGATACAGTAACAGTAAGAGATAGAGACACAATGGAACAAGTAAGAATGCCTATTTCTGAACTTGAAGCTTATATCGCAGCAAAAATCGAATATTAATCTAAACAGCAAACATAGTTTTGGGTCCATTTAATAGATGGACCCTATATTTTTGATATTTGCAAATCATTTGCACATATATTTATTTGTAAATGCAATTTATTTGCACTATAATATAATTGAAATATATAAAAGGAGGTGAATACTATGGCTAGCGTTAATGTTACGATTAGAATGGATGAAAAATTACGCAAACAAGGCGCTTTATTATTTGACGAACTCGGTATGGGTTTAAATCAAGCAATTACTATATTTGTAAAGCAAGCAGTTCGCGAACAACGCATTCCATTTATAATTTCGAATGTTCCAAACAAAGATACACTTGAAGCATTCAATGAAGTCGAAAAAATTAAACAGGGAGATAAGACTTACACACGTTACGATAACGTAGATAATATGATAAAGGACATATTAAAATGAAGTACACTATCATCCCTACAAACAAATTTAAACAAGATTTAAAAATAATAAATAAAAGAAAATATAAGATTGATCTATTGAAAGAAGTTATTACATTGCTTGCAGAAGGCTCTACACTTCCTCCAAAATACAAAGATCATTCTTTAAGCGGGAAATACCAATCAAAAAGAGAATGTCATATACTGCCTGATTGGCTGCTTATATATGAATACGAAAAAAGCCAATTAATACTAATCCTATCTAGAACAGGAACACACTCTGATTTGTTCTAAATATGAAGAATAAGGGGCTGTTAAGAAATAAAACTTAGCAACCCCTTAATATTGCATCTATTACTATATTTATATCTTATTTAAACCTGCATTTCGCAAGCCTTCCATTAAACTTGCTTTTATATTTTGTAATAAGAATTGGGCTCCATATTCTGGAATAGTCTCATAGAAATCTCCAACCCCAAAATTCTCTCGTATAATTTTGTAGCATTTTGCTGCTTTATATGGAGAACGGCCTTCCATGATTGTTTTACTTGCATTCATCTTGCCATTAACAGACTTCTCTTCATAAAGAATGATTCCATCTTTCCCTTCAATTAAAAAATCAATCTCCAAATGTTCTTTGTTATTTGAATAATAATAAAGAGGCAAATCTTCGCTTGTTAAATGACATGCTGCAAGATTTTCAAATATAGCACCTTTCTTTGAATCCAATGTATCATTTATCAAACCTTGCAAGGTTGAGATTGGATATTGAGACATTAGCAAACCAATATCCGAGAAGAATACTTTAAAAGCAGCCAAATCAGCATTTGCTTTTAAAGGCGTTTCAACAGCCTTAACATTATATGCTCTCAATATAAGACCCGCCTTTTCAAGCCAGTCAAAGGCATTCTCAAATGTTTCAGATCTTCCCTTATGTTGAATATTAGAATATTTGAATTTCATCACGTTGTTTTCACGTGCTAATTGTATAGGGATTGAATCAAATACAGCGTCAATTTGGCCTTTTAATTTATAATCAATAAATTCTTGACCATCTTCATCTACTATTCGACCAAAATCAGCTTTATATTCATTAACCAATTGCTCTTGAACGTTTCTTGCTGCAATATAATTTCCATTATTATTCAAAAATTCATTAACAGCTTGAGGCATACCGCCTACTGCTATATATCTTTTTACGTATTCTTTAAGTGGATTTGCTATTGCTTCCGAAAGTGGCTCTTTTGTTTTCAAGCATTCCTTCAATATGTTAATTACAGATTCATTAACATTATTCGCCCACAAAAACTCTTCGAAATCCAATGGTTTCATTTTGTAAAACTCTTCATAGCCAATAGGAACTTGCGCTACCTTCTCTCTTCTATAATTAATTATTCCAAGCAATGATCCTGTTGCAATAACATCAAATCTCCCATCTAGCGCAAATGATTTCAAAGAAGTCCTAGCCTTTGGACAATCCCCGATTTCTTCAAAAATAATACAAGTTTTATTTGGAACAAACTTTTGCCCAGGGAAATAAATACTTGAATTAGAAATAATTGTATCTACATCTAGATTCCCTTTAAATACAGTTTTTAACGCACTATTGTGCCTAAAATCATATACTATGACATTCTCATAGTTTTCTTGAGCAAACTTTAAAACAATGTAAGATTTTCCAACCTGACGTTGTCCTTCAACAATCAAAGGTTTATGGTTATCTTTTTGTTTCCAACCTAACAATGCCTGATATGCCTTTCTTTTTAAATCCATCTTTTCACCTCAATAATACTATACCCCAAAAATATCACATTTTCAATACATTTTGCACTTTTCGAAAGTTTTTTTTGCAAATTTTTGCACTTTTCGAAAGATTTTTTTGCAAATTTTTGCACTTTTCGAAAGATTTTGACAAAAATATGTGTTATGTGTCGATTATATTTTTGATTATTAAATATAAAAGAAACGCCGGAGGAATTGATTCCCCCGACGCTCCTTTGGTTATATATAAGTAGAACTAACTATAAGGCTATTTAATTTGGCCTGTTGCTAACTTAACGCACTCATATGCGCCGTTATAATGGCCTTCCTTCTTAAGCTCATCTATTCTGTCGCATAAATGGCAGAATAATTCTTTATCCTCAAGTAATTTATCAAACATAGCATTGATGCTTTCTTCTGTTGGGCATTCTGGAGTAGAATCACCACATTCTCTTCCGTTAATAGCACCGTACACTTCGTGTCCACCAATGTGTCTCATAAATACCTTTGGTATTGGATAGTATGCAAGTTCAGATGGCTTTGTTACTAACATATCTGAAACTGGCATTAGAAGGTTTGTAGAATATACTGCTTCAAATAGATTTTCATTGTAGATAGCATATATTCCATTTACGTCTTTATTTCTAATATCTTTTGCAAAGTCTTTTAGTTTTGCATATTCATTGAAGAAGTTTGTTGTCTTCATATCGCCAATATCTTGTTGTAATTTTTCATAAACAGTCTTGTGGTCACCAAAGTTAATAATTAAAGCAACCTTTCCTGCATTTACATATGGGATTAAATGCTTAATCATAGCAAGATACATATCATATCCAGCACCAGCACCACCAACTGTCATCAAAATTCTCATTGGCTTATCATTTTTAGCTCTATCTCTTCTTAGCTTATTATCTTCTTCAAGATTTACTAATAATTCGTGATCTATAAAACAACCAACCATCTTCAAATCTTTTTCTGGAATTCCCTTTAATGGAGTTTTAGCAAATCCATTTAGAGTCTTATATCCAAAGTATGCAAATGGTGTTTGAACTGTATGAATAGCACCTTCAGATAAGTGTAAGCCCATTGGCCAGTTATCTGGGATTGCGTTGACAACATTTGTCATACCTGCATGTATAGCAGCTTGAGATGGCCATACGTGTGTTGCAATATATGGCATATCTTTTGGAATGTTTTTAAAGATAGGAACTAAAAGTTCAGAATTCTTTTGGTCTTTTGCGTTATATGTAATCTTTTTAAATCCTTCACAATTTAGTGGTTCCCAAACTAATTTATTAAATAGTTTAGACTTTTGGCTGATTCTTGATGCTAAAGAGTACATATCATTTTGCTCTCTAATCATCTTTGAACCAGTAGCATCAAAAGATGCTAAATCTAACCAATATGGCTTATATCCTAAAGCTTTAGCGCATGATGCCATAGCAATTGAAATTCTATAGTGGCCAAAGCCCATTCTAATATTTCCTACGATTAATCCTTTTGGATCAAATGCTTCTTGCTTATCTGCAAATACGATATTTGAGCCGTCAATGAAATCTAGTGTGTCGATAGCTTTAAATCCTAGCTTATAATCTGCTTTAGAATCGTCGCCATATTTTCTTATATATTTCTTTTTAGATTTTTCTGCACTCTTAATTGTTTTAGAGTCCATTGCATTTCCGAAAATTACACTACTCTTATCCATTATTTTTCCTCCTTAACGGCTTCATCTTTTGTTTCTTCAGAAGTTGTTTCTACTACAACTTCGCCTGGATCTTTTTCAGCTTCAATAGCAACCATGAAATCCTTATCTGTATCTTTAGCAATAATCTTCATAATCTTCTTTTCTTTATAGAAGAATAGGACAACTGCACCAAGCACACAGAACGCGATAGCAATAATAGCAACCCAAGTCATACCTAATTTTGTTGCTGTAATATCATTTGAAGAAGCATCTTGTGTAGCACCGATGATAGCTAATGATGTAAATAATAACATTGCTAATGATTGACCAAACTTCATTGCAAATGTTCTTGCAGCGAAGAACATACCTTCTCTGTTTTCACCAGTAACAATACCTTCTGCCTCAGCAATATCTGCAACGATTGATTGTGGGATAATTCCTAGTAATGCCATTGGGAATGCAGCAATAATAACGATTAACACACCAAATACATAAGCAATAGCTGTGCCACCGATAGCTGGGATATTACATAATGCTGTAATTACATATGCACAAGCAAGTCCTAAGAATCCTGCAATAACTAACTTCTTCTTACCAAACTTCTTAACAAGCTTTGTAACGAATGGATAGAAGCATGCAGATAGAACTGTCATACCGCCTAAGAAATACATTGTAAATGATTCATCGATTTGCATAGATACCTTTACGAAGAATGGTAAACCTGTTTGGAACAATGTTAAACCTACCCAGTACATGATATCTGAGCCAACGAATACGTCGAAGTCTTTATTCTTAAATGTTGCAGCTAAAGACTTGAACATATTTGCATTTGATGGAACTGTATCAACGAAATCTCTTTCTTTTAATAAGAATGTTGGAAGCAACATACAAACAGCAGCAATAGCAGCTAAGATGATAAACATAATTCTATAACTCATTGCAAATGATGCGCCCATTCCTCTTAATACGCCTGCAAATACGAAAGGTGTATAAGCAAGTAATGTACCACCAAAGAATGTTAAAGAAATAGCCGTAGAAATTGCCATTCTATCTTCTTGAGTCTTACCGAATTCTGAAATCAAAGCATTGTATGGTGTACAATACATTGTCATAAACAAATAGAATAAAATTACGAATACAGAAATCCAAACAATATTTAATGCAGAAATTTCATTAACTGGAGCCCAGAACAATAGTACTGTTACTATTGCTAATGGGATTGCTGAATATTGCATAAATGGAATTCTTCTACCACGTTTATTTTTACTTCTATCTGAAAGCGAAGCAATAAGTGGATCGGTTACAGCATCGAAGATTCTAGATAGCGCTGTAATCAAACCAAGAATAGTTAAAAATCCCCCGATTACTAAACCTGGATGAATAAACTGTGTTGCGCCAGCTTCAATATCTGTAGCTGTTGGCAAATAGAATGTTACCAACCATGCACCAATAATACCGCTTAGTGTTGACCATCCTAATTGGCCTAAAGCAAATATCCAAATTTGCTTTTTAGTTAATCTCTTGCCTGTTGTTTTAGTCTCTTCCATAACGTTCTCCTTATCATATAATTTATTTTTTCAAGTTGTTTAAGAACAATTTGATAAGTGTCTCTATTTCTTCATTTGAGTATTTAACATCTTGCTTTAATACCTTTGCATTAGAAGCAAGCTTTTTGCATAATTCCAATATTGCATGTGTTGTAGAAAAATAGAATAGCTCAATATTCTCTACCTCTTTTATAGAACCATCTTTAATACCTAAAGAATATGCAAAATTGAAATCATCAAAGAATGTCTTAATGCCATTTTCATATGCATCTAAATCTGTTGTTTGTTCAGATATGTATAAATCAAATTCTGCTAAGAAATTGTAATAATCTCTATGAACTTTAAATATATTATAAAAGCTCATATAAAAAGCTTCTATTTTATCAAATCCAGTTGTGAATTGAGATTGGTGGAAATACCCTTTAGATACTTCACCAAAAATTGACATAGCAACCGCAAGCACAATATTTTGCTTCTTTGCAAAATGTCTATAGATAGTCGCTTCCCCAACGCCTACCTCTTTTGCAATATCTTTTATTGTTACTGCTTGGATTCCTTTTTGGAAAAATAATTTTTGCGCAACTTCAACAATGTAATTTAACTTTGCCTCTTTAATACTCATAATTAATTCCCTCTTGTGATAGACTGTATATCAAAATGATAGTTAATCTATCAAAATAATTGTAATAAAATATCCCGTGCCTTGTCAACACGGGATTATAAAATTTTACACAACTAAAAATTACAATACTGATTTTATATTATTTAGCGCACGTAGAAGTATCGCTTTTGGACAGGCTATATTAATACGGATATAACCGCTTCCGCCTGCTCCAAACACATAGCCATCATCAACCCAAACTTTAGCGTCAATGTTTATAAGGTTATGTAATTGTCTATCTGTTAGGCCAAGGTTTCTACAGTCAATCCACAAAAGATATGTGCCTTGAGGTTCTACTAAAGATAAATCTTTTAAATTCTCATTTATATAATCTCTAACGAAATCCAAATTAGATTTTAAATAAGCTTTCAATTCTTTTAGCCATCCATCTCCATATTCATAAGCTGCTTGGCAAGCAACTATTCCCATAACATTAGATTGGCTATAACCTACCTTATCCATCTCAAGTTTATATAATCTTCTTACATTATCATTTGGAATATAGATATTTGAAATATGTAATCCTGCTAAATTAAATGTTTTTGTAGGAGCTGTACAAACAATAAAGTTATCATCTCTGCCTTGTTTTATTTTAGCAAATGGTATATGTTTAAATCCTTCGTATGTGAAATCTGCATGGATCTCATCTGAGATAACAAAGACATTATGCTTTTCACAAATATCTGCAATCTTTTCAAGTTCTTCTTTTGTCCAAACTCTGCCTACTGGATTATGAGGATTACAGAGAACAAATAGCTTAACATCGTTATCGATAATCTTTTGTTCAAAATCCTTAAAATCTATTTCATAATGACCATTAACATTTTGAAGTTCATTTACAACTAACTTTCTATTGTTTACTCTAATTGTTTCTTCAAATGGATAATATACTGGTTGTGAGATAAGGACGGCATCGTTTTCTTTTGTTAAAGCTCTTATTGTTGCTGCTATTGCAAATACAACACCACAAGCTAAAACTACTTTAGATGTATCAATATCCCAATCATGCTTATCTTTAAACCATTTGCTCAAAGCGCTAAAGTAATCATTTAATGGTTCAGAATATCCAAAGACACCATGGTTGGCTTTTTGAACTAATGCATTCTTTACTGCATCTACTGTAGCAAAGTCCATATCTGCTACCCAAAGAGGAATAACATCTGCTGGTCTTTTGCGTTGAATAGCAAAATCAAATTTCAAACTATTAGTATTATATCTATTAATTATCTCGTCAAAGTTATACTTCATATTCAAATGCCTGTTTTAGATCTTCTATTAAATCGTCTATGTTTTCTATTCCAACAGATATACGTAAGAATCTGTCATTTATGCCCTTTGCTTCTAATATGTCATGAGGCACATCTGCGTGTGTTTGTTTCTTGGGAAATGTTATTAAACTCTCTACTCCACCTAAGCTTTCTGCGTATTGAAATACCTTTACATGTTGCAAAATTCGCGATACATATTGACTTTCTTTCAATTCAAATGAAATCATTCCACCATTTCCTGTTGTTTGCTTTTTCGTTACTGCATAGTCTTTGTTATCTTCAAATCCAACATAATATACCCTATTTACTTTTGGATTTGCTCTTAACCATGAAGCTACAACTTTTGCATTCTCGCTTATTCTATCCATTCTTAAAGGAAGGGTCTTTATACCTCTTTCGATCAAGAAAGAATCAAATGGAGCTAAACAGGCGCCTACCGTTTTATATAGATATGCTAGTCTTTCATCTAAATCGCTATTTTTAACAACAGCAAATCCAGATAAAGCATCGTTGTGCCCGCCTAAGAATTTTGTTCCGCTATGTATAACGACATCAGCCCCCAAAGATAATGGCTTTTGGTAATAAGGTGTTAAGAATGTATTGTCTACATAGAATAACAAATTATTATCCTTTGCTATCTTTGCTATCTCGCTAATATCTGTTACATGCATCAATGGATTTGATGGAGTTTCAATATAGATAGCTTTTGTATCTTTTCTTATTTTGCTTTTTACAAGTTCTAAATCGGAAGTGTCTATAAAATCAAACTCATATCCATACGATAATGCATCGTTTGAGAATAATCTAATGCTTCCTCCATATAGATCATCTGACGCAATAATATGAGCTGGTGGCTTAATTAATTTGATTGCCGTAGTAATGGCAGCCATCCCGCTTGAAAAAGCATATGCACTATATCCTCCCTCAAGCTTGGCTACTAGATTTTCTAGGTGGCTTCTCGTTGGATTAGCCAACCTAGAATAACTGTATTTTGATGTATCTTCAATACCTTCATGGACGAATGTGGATGTTTGGTATATTGGTGTAGTCAAACACCCATATTCGTTTCTTTTTTCGCTTGAGTGTAAACAGAGAGTCTCTATTTTCATTTATTCACCCTATTTCTTGATTGAATCAAATACTGCTGCTGTGTTTGTTTTGTATTCTGCAAAGTCTTCTTCTGAAGATCTTCCAAATACTAACATCTTTTCTAAGCTCTTAATAATTGGAGCTGCGCTCTCACCTTCTTTATGATCCTTGTTGTATGAGAAGAAGAATGGTACTTGTAATCTATTTACAGAGATTGTTTCTTCGCCTACAGTGTAAGAAATCTTAACTGGTGGTGTTTGTTGATCATTTAGAGTAACGATGTTTGTTAAGTAGTTAGTAATGATGTTTGCATATAGAGGTGTTAATGTCTTATTGTTTTCACGGATGTGAGCATCAGCATATCTATTAGCACTTGTAGATGTTGTCCAGTACTTTCTTGCATATCCACCATCAAGCTTTGTATCGAATGTATATACTGTTACGTTGTTTTGAATAGCATAGTCATTTACGATATCAATGATAGCTTGAGTATTTCCGCACCATGTACCAGCAAATAGGATAATGTAATCTCCTTCTTGTTGTAATAGCCAGTTGAATTGTCTATAGTTCAAAACTTGGTAATTAATTTGCTTATCTGCAGCGAAGATTTCTCTACCAGATTTTTCGTTGTATGCTTGACGAATGTATTGAGCATCTGAGTATGTAGATAATTGAACATTGTTATCTTTGATGTAATCAAATACTCTCTTTAAACGAGCTTTATATTCATCTGTGATGTAGTTTTTAGATGTTACATACTTACCATTTGCATCTTTCTTAAATGTGCCATCTTCGTTCTTTTCGTATGTTGTTGTATAAACACCTTGATCGTCTCTATCAACCATCTCTTCGAATCCTGTTACGATTGGATACTTCTTTCCTTCTTCAGCTTGTGCAGATACAACTGTCTTTGTTTGTAAATCATATGCACTTCTTGTTGTGTTGTCTTTGTTGTATAAGAACAAGAATGGAACTTGAACTTTAGCTACATTAACAACTTCACCATTAGCGTTTGTATAATTTACTGAACTTGCAGAACCTTCTTTGTATTCAACCCAATCTGTTAAGTTAGTTAAATATCTTGAAACAAGTTCACCATATAGGTGGTTGTATTCTTGACCCGCATTCTTTGTTGTTCCTTCAGATGGATTTGTAACTCTTACGTGTGTTGAAGATGTTTCTCCATCTAGATAGAAGTCAAAGTTGTAGATCTTTGTGATACCATATTGATGAGCAAATTGGTTGATGTATGTTGCTGCAGCACGTGTGTTGTGGCACCAGCTTCCACCTAAAAGAATTAGATAGTTACCTTCTTGTTGTAATAGATAAATCAATTCTTCGTATGTTACTGCATCGAATACGATGTCTTTGTTTTCAAATGTATCTACACCGTTTTGTCTTGATGTATCAGCATTTGACTTTGCATTATAATCGTTATAGAAAAATTCTTGTTCTGTTGTTGCTACAAATGTATCTTCTTCATTTGGCTTATCGCAACCTACGAACGCGAACACGTTAACTGCAACGACTAATATAGCAAGTATTGATACTAATGTTGTAATTTTTGTTGTTGTTCTCATTTTTATATATCTCCTTAAATTATATTTTTCTTTAGCAAATTTCTGGTTCTTCAGCAGCGCCACCTTGTGATCCTGAATTGTCTGCTGTAGCTCCCGCATTGTATCTAAATTCTAAAGATGTAAATGTTGCATAGTTAGAAATTATTGAATAATCCTTATTTGCAAAATATGCATCGATAGTTTCTCTTATTGTTTTTAATTCGGCTTTGATTTCATCTTCGCTAGCGCCAGATAAGTACTTATTGTTTACGTCTCTAATTGCTGCTTCTGAATATGCTGCCTTTGCTTTTTGTAGATTCTCTTCACCTACATTTTTGTTTACTGATGTAAATGTTGTTGTTGCTCCTAATGTGCTTTGGAATTGATCAAATTTGTATTGTGCATCATCAATCTTTTCCTTGCTCTTTTCGCTATATCCAACTACGCCGATGTTTTCAATAGCTTGCTTTGCATTTTTATAAGAAATCGTAGAAGTTGTAATTACTAAAACCAATGCAATAAGTGCAATTGCTGCTACGATTATGAAATATAACTTGTTTTTAGATAGCTTCTCCATCTACGATACCTCCTTGTTCTTGATCTTTCTTTTTCTCTTCAAATATTTGTCTATCCAAAAGCCCTGATTGGCTTGCTACGACGGTTGCGGATACTGATGCTGTTGTTACATTATCTAAAGTTCTTACCATGTCAGAAATTGTGTTTATTGGCATTAACAAGATAACTGCTGCTACTGGAAGATCTAATATCCCGAATAACCCGATTGCTGTTACAACTGCTATTCCTGGAACGCCTGCACTACCTAGTGACATTACTAAAGCTAAAATTGCTAATACTATGTAGTTGCCAACTCCCCATTGTGCACCAGTCGCATTCACAAAGAAGATAGCTAGCAATACTGGCCATACGGCTGTGCAACCTGGCATACCGATTGTTGCGCCTAGAGGTGCTGTGAAATTTGCTACTTCTGAATCAACGCCTACATTTCTTGTTAAATCGTTAATAGTAACAGGTAATGTGCCTACGCTTGATTGTGTTGTGAATGCTGTAGCTTGTGCTCTCGATGTCTTTTTGAAGAATTTGAATGGATTTACCTTCGCTACAAACTTTAAGATAAGCGCATGATATCCATATGTATGAATTGCGCATACTACATA
>AUXO012133697.1_pt1 | contig 12617 bp, 6 predicted proteins | sample 768731 | NCBI WGS metagenome assembly AUXO01 (sample SAMN02715735, study PRJNA202380) | gut metagenome | biome: sheep rumen | host: Ovis aries | place: New Zealand: Palmerston North | reverse complement strand
AGAAAGAATGAATTACTTAAATAAGTGGGGAATGAAATTACGGAAGCAACGTCGCCAGGTAAGCCACTCGTGATGAGTGCCTGGAGAGACATAGTAGTCGGCCTTGATGCCTGCCTGACGAAGGCTGTTGACAAGTGCCTCAGTACCGAAGTTCTCCTCGCTACCACAGCTGAGGTAGAGGTAATGCATCTTCTTATTGAACTCGTCAGGACGTGTGAACACACCGTCGTAAGCCGTATTGACATCGAGTCCGAAGATGGCACCACTGAATGCGCCCATGTAGGAGAAGAGGTCCATGTGGGTCAGCACGACATCGAATGTCTGATGTCCACCCCATGACAGTCCTGCCATGGCACGATGGTCACGATCGGTCTTGGTACGGAAGTTCTGGTCGATATAAGGTATCAGGTCGTTGATGAGCACCTTATAGAACGAAGAACCATAGTCGGCAAAGCTCTGGTCGCGGCGGAAGGGTGCCTTGATGTCACCACTCTCCATGACAACAATCATGGGTACCACCTCGCCACTGTGGATGAGATTATCCATGATATGCTGCATGTGTCCCTGACGGCTCCAGCCTGTCTCATCTTCACCCATGCCATGCTGCAGGTAGAGCACAGGATAACGTTTCTTTCCCTTCTCGTACTCGGCAGGCGTATAAACCAAGGCATGGCGCCACTCGTTAGTGGAGGCAGCATGATAGTAGATGCTACGTACCTGACCATGAGGCACGCCTAACTGCGGACGATAATAATCGCCCTCAGGACCTTCAGGAATCTCAATACCTCCTGCCTGACGGTTACAGCCGAAGAAGACGTCTGTAGAGGGGTCGATGACATTGGCTCCACCAATATTAATGAAATAGTAATGGAAACCAACAACCAACGGATCGGTGACTGCCATCCATCCGCCTTGTCCATCGGGTTGCATGGGATACTTCTTGTTACAAATATCGAGAACGACAGAGCGAGCCTCAGGAGCCTCGACACGGAAGTAGGCACGACGGTCGGGGCCTACCTTTGGAAAGTCCTGACCAGGGATGGTGGTAGAGGCTAATACTGCATCTGCAGGCACGTCCAGCGGCTTATGGCTCTCGAAGACCGGACGTACGGGATCATAGCCTAACAGCTTACTCATAAGCTCACCATAACGACAGCCCAGCTCACGATAGCCTGCTGCGTCGAAATGGAGGCGGTCTGCCAGATTGGTGCATCCATCAGACGACACGACCTGTGCCGTATGGATGGTCTTTGGCAGTTCCTGTATCTGTCGGTTCATGGCGATGCACTGTCCCTGTCCGTTAGCCTGGACCACCTCACCTGCCAACAGGGGCACCTCCTCGGGTTTCAGTCCCAAGTCGCCTAACAGATGGTCATAGACATTTTGCACCTTCAATGCCCAGTCGGGTTCGCCAGTGTTAGACTCGCCCTGATGCATGAGAATGCCCTTGATGACACCATCTTTCTGTGCCAACCGACCCAGTTCAACAAGACGCTCGTAGGGATTGTTACCGTATGCCTCGAGCATACCCTTCATCCAGCTGGGAGCCGTCTTTACATAGTTAGCAATACTGTCAGGCATAAAGCCCTCGATGCGTATGCCTCCGATGGCCACGTGGATGACGCCGATACGGATATTGTCAGGCAATGACTTCACAAGCGTACGACCAAAATAATCGACAGGTGTAAGACCGTTGTTAGGACGGCAGAGCGGAGGTGTGGCCTCGCACCATACACCTTTCTTACGTCCTCGCTGTGGGTCATCGACTGCCGGCATGAGCAGGAATCGTGGTCCTGCACTAACGAGGTCCTGTGCCTCTGGTCTTGCTGCACCCTCCATGTTCGACTGTCCGAAGCACAGGAAGATGTAGAAGTTAGGGTCGGATTGCGCGTTAAGTGTTGTATGCTGGGCGATGAGGCACAACAAGGTAATTAATATTGTATTGATCTTTTTCATTATAGGTGTGGTTTTTGGTTAAAAGAGAGCCCAGATCTTCCCAGACCCGGGCTCCGCACAATGTAAAGTTCTAAAAATTACCTCTTGAGGTAATATCATTTACCAGCAAGACCATCAGCAAAGCCTGCATAGGTATGCTTGCGGTAGTAATTCTGATCCCAGAGACCAACGGGCTCGCCACCACGCCAGCCACCACCAGCAGGAGCGTCGGTAGCGCACCACTGGCAGATGCCCCACTGCTGAGCAACAGGAACAATCTCGAAGTACTTCTGGATGATCCACTTATAGAGGTCGGCCATCTGATGATGCTGCTCCTCTGTCATGTCTGCTGTCATAACGGTATTGCCGTTGGCATCGACATAACCCATATCGAGCTCGCTGACGCGTACCAGCTTGCCTGTAGCAGCCATGAGCTTGAACATGTTTTCAATACCCTTCTTCTTGCTCTCCTGTGTAGTAGGATTACCATAGCAAGAGATGTGCATCTGAGTGCCGATACCGTCGATCTTGGTCACGCCGTCAGCCTCCCAACGCTCAATCCACTTGATGAGACTGGTCAGCTTCTTGTTGTTGTCCCAGTCGCTCTCGAGGTTGTAGTCGTTGATGAACAGCTTGATGTCCTTCTCGCCATACTCACGTGCGAACTTCACTGCAGTACGTACGTAGTCGATATCGCCCAGGTAGTCCTGCCAGAAGAAGTTGCTTGGATCGCCATTGTCATGCTGCAAAGCATAAGCGCCTTCACTGTCGGCATTGCCACCGGAGATAGCCTCGTTGACTACATCCCATGCTGTAACGAGCAGTGTACCATCGTCGGCACGGCAAGCATCCATCATGTTATGAATCCACTCACCCATAGCCCAGATAAGTGTATCGCGCTTCTCCTCTGGAGTCTGTGGTATGCCACCACCAGCGCTCTCCTTCTCTACCTCGAACTTGATGTTGTCGAAGTAGAACTTGGTCTTCTTCTTGTTCTTAGCCAGGTTGAAGGCAATGGTATGCATGCCGGCACCGCCTGCCATGCTGCCATCGACCGTCACTTCCTTGTCCCAGTGTTGCCAGCTGGTAGTGAAGTGTGGTGAACCGATACATGCCCAGTGCTGGTAAGCACCTGGCTCGTTGTGAGCCTGTGTATCAGCGTCGCCTTCCTGATCAGCACGATAGTCGAACTGAACATGAATCTTGGTACCCTCAAGCAGTGCCTCTGGCACACGGATAAAGAACTGCGTATCCCAGTCTTGTGCAGGGTTATCCTCTGACTGAACCATGATACCACGTGAGCCGTCCATACCTACACCGTCGTAGATAGTTGAGGCATGAGGACCACCAGTAGAGGGCTCTGTAGTGAAGAAGCAGCTGACATCGTCGCCTTCCAAGTCGCCATTGGTAGCAATATCCTCCCAATAAAGAACTGGTCCTGCAGCAGCATGCACAAGTGCCTCCCACGACATATCGTCGAAGTAGTAGTTGTTAGCCTCTGTCAGCTCGTTCAGGTTGAAAGCGATAGAGAAACAACCGTTGGCACCAGCCTGACTGGCATCGATAGTACCTTCGTAAGTAACTTCCTTCCACTCGGTAGTGAAGTCGTAGCCACCAGCGAGCATGGTCCAGTGCTGGTAAGCACCAGGAGCGGCATGTGCCTGAATGGAAGCATGTGCTGGTTTGTCGGCACGAATCTTCATCTTGAAGCGATACTGGTCACCATCCTTCCAAGCATGGTCAGGAGTATAGATAAAGAACTGTGTGTCCCATGCATTGGCTGGATTATCATGAGAGTGAACCACGATACCACGTGAGCCATCAACACCCACACCGTCAGTGATGCGGTTAACATCATTCTGTCCTGGTTCGCGGACAACAAAGTTGGCTGCTTCTGTTCCCTCGAGATCACCATTGGTGAGCTGCTCAACCCACGTGTCAACCTTTGGAGCATTAGGGTCAACGGGTACAGGTTTGTCGGCCAAGAGTGTGTTAAGCCACTTCACCGGCTGTTGTGCATGCCATGCGAGGGTATGTCCATAGACGCTCAGTCCTGCCTCGTTGGCAGAGCGGACATAATCGGTTACAGTACCAAAATTCCAGTTACCATTGTCATCGACACAGGAAGCCATCTTCATGGCATTGCCTGCTACGGTCTCTGTGAAGTTGGAATTGGTGACAACATAGGTAACGCCCTGCTTCGCATAATCAGCAGCATCAGTACCAACACCTAACTTGAAGTTAGGATACTTGGACTGGTCGATATAGCTCTTCAGAGGCTGGTAGTCGCTCAGATAAGCATACTGCTCAAGATTATCAGGGCGTCCTACTTCGAAATTTCTGTCGAACTCATCGGCACATGAAGCCATAAACATGGCTCCAAGTGCTAAAATGATATATTGCTTTTTCATTGTCATACTGTTTTAAGCTTTATTTATTGTAAACAGGAGCAAACTCCTCAATAGTTACGCCACTGCGCTGCCAAACCATCTTCTCATGAGTAGAGAAGGTCTTGCCGCCAGGGAAGGTAACAGTGTAGTTGAGTTCCATACCATCGCGATCCTTATTACCCCAAGCCTTCTTCTCGCTATTGTCGCTCCAAGTACCGTTACCAGTAGCTGTAACGCCGTCGGTGAGAGAAGAGATGGTGCAATTGTCGCCACTGAAGTCAAGCAGCAGGTCAGCAGTGAGCAAGTTGTTGCCATCCTGATAAGTCACAGTATAGATACAGCTGCTGAGCGACTTGGTCTTGATGAGCACGGTAGGTGCCTGCTCAATGTTGTCAGTAGAGGTCGTACCATTGGTAAGCCAGTAACCGGCATACTTGTTCTGATACTTCACGCAATAGAGCACAAAGTCCATTGGCATGACATCCCATACTGACTCGTCGCTGCGAGAACCACTGAAGCCCTCAAGCAGACGGCCTGCGAGAATCTTTCCAAAACCTGTCTGACCAGTCATCTTCACAGGAATAACATAGGTATTCTTGACAGTTGCGGGGTCAGCAAAGAATGCATCGGTCAACTGGACGGTAGTAGCACCGTTCATGGTACCGTTGAAATTCAGTGTTGTGGTAGAGAGTGAGTAATAATTCTCTGGCATTGCCTTTACGGGAGAACCGTCTTCGAAGGTCAGTCCGTCAACCAGTGAAGGATCGACAGCAATGGTTACAGAACCATTGGAACCATTATATGAGCCACCGAAGGTAGCCATGATCTGGCACTGGTGTGCCTGGTCCATGGAGGTGTCATATTCATCATCACCCAGCACGATGGTACGAACCGGATACTGATATGGGAAATAGACCGTTGTGCCTCCCTCGTAATCAGGGAACGTCTGATCGCCATTCTTACATGAGAAGAGACAGCAAAGGACTCCGATTCCACAGATGAACTTTAATATGTTACGTTTCATAATCTTCTTATTTTTAGTTTTACATTGTTTAATTACTGCCAGCCGTCATTTTGCTGCAGATTACCCCATTTGAGAATTTCTGAATAAGGAATCGGACCATAGATCATATAGTCTTGATATGTACGCTGCTCAACGTCGATAGGCTTGTAGATGAGCGCACCTGTGCTGCTGGTGGTAATCTCAACACCACGAGCGGTAGTACTCATGTTTGCCTTCCAGCGACGAAGATCCCAGAAGCGATGGTTCTCGAAGCAAAGCTCCAGACGACGCTCGTTACGGATGAGCTCACGCATCTTTTCCTTGCTCTGTGCACACTCCTCAAGGTAAGGATCGTTGGCACCACCTACACCGGCACGCTTGCGGATAGCCTTGATGACGTCATAGGCTGAGTAGTTAGCTCCACCGACATTGGCCTTTGGTCCCTGTGCCTCATTGGCTGCCTCAGCATAGTCGAGGAAGATCTCGGTGTAGCGGATGCGAGCACCAAAGTGCTTCTTACCTGCTGCAGGGTTCAGGTTCACGTCGTTACGGAGAAGCTTACGCAGGTAGTAACCAGTCTTGGTTGACTTACCATTCTCACGGTTGATACCATCGAGCGTCTCAGTGTTGTCGGCCATGGTGTTGATAACAGTGTTATTAGCACCAATGGTCTCGCCGTTAACGAGGATATAAGTCTTCAGACGTGGGTCACGGTTCTCGTAAGGATTGTTGGCATCGTAGCCCGATGCGCTGTTAGTGATAGGATAACCGTTAGCCATTGGGAAAGCATCGACGAGGTTCTGTGTTGGGTTGACACGTCCTTTACCATAGAGCGAGGGAGGATAGTTGCTCTCCTCGTATGACGAACGCTCGTCAACGACACCACGCCAGCAGATTTCCGTTGGGTCTGGGTCAGTGAACTTATAACTCTCAATGTAATCAACGTTTGCATACCAGTGCCAGCCGTCAGGGTCAAGACCGCTCAGGCCACCGATGTTACGCAGACTGGCAGCAGCATACTGTGCAGCCTGCTCCCATGTCATGGCGTTGGCCGATGCATAAGCAGGAGAAGCAGCGAAGAGCGCTACCTGAGCCTTGAAGGCTGCTATCATGCGACCGTCAATCTTACCACGCTGCATGTTACCGAAAGCACGGTTGTACTCACCGTCGGTACCGCCGATCTGCTTGTACTTAGCAGGTACTTCGGCAGCAGTGATGTCGCCGTACTCCTGAGGAACATAGTTCAGGGCCTCATCGAAGTCAGCCATAATCTGGTCGATGCACTCCTTGAACGTGTTACGTGCCTGGTTGAAGTCGGAAGAACCGTCTTCAGAAACCAGATGGATGGGTACACCGAGGAGCTCACCGCCCACCATACCTGCATGAGCACGCAGGAGGTAGAACATGTGGAGTCCGCGCAGTGCATATGCCTGACCTTTATACAGGTCGGCGTGCATCTGGTTAAGAGACTCAGAAGAGTAGTCCCACTTTACCTTGTCACAGTTCTCAAGGAAGATGTTACAGTATTGGATAGAGTGGTAGCGTGTCTCCCACTGGTTGGTTGGGTTGTTCTGAGAAGTCCATGTACCAGTAGCCATGCGCTTATAGTTATTGTCGTTGTCGTTAGAGACAGCGTCGTCGGTAGCCACGTCAGACATGTTGGTGGGGTCTTCAGTGTATGGCAATACCAGGAAGGCATTGTCGAGAAGTCCACGTGCGAAGTCAGGCCAAGTGTACATCTGTGTGATGTCCTGGTTGTTCTCCAGTGCCGGTTCGAAGAGGTCGTCGCAAGCAGTGAGAACCATCGTGGCTGTGCCTAACAGAATGATATTCTTAAGTTTCATATCTAAATTCCTTTCTTAAATTAGAAACATACTTTAGCACCAATATTGTAGAAACGTGCTGCAGGAGCAGAACCGATGTTCATCTCCATGAGCTCACGCTCTTTGGCTAATGTCAGGAGGCTGTTGCCACTAACATAAACAGAGAGTCCCTTGACGATGCCATTGCCGATGATAGACTTCGGGAAGTCATAGGTCAGCTGTACCTTGGCAAGGTCGAAACGTGATGTAGAGTACATCCAGAAGTCAGAGTTGGTGTTGTTGTTAGCACCGCTCTGAGTGGTCAGACGTGGATAGGTAGCTGTGGTAGCTGTCTCGGGAGTCCAACGATTGCGTACGGCAGCCGAGTACTTATTCTCACCAGAGATCCACCAGTAGCTGTTGCTCTTCATGGCATGACCGCCAAAGCCGCCAATACCCAGTGCGAAGAGAGTGAAGTTCTTGTACTTCAGCGTCAGGTTGATGCCTAATGTTGTAGGAGCACCATACCATCCACCTGTTGCCAGGTTCACCTGGTCCTTGGTATCGATGATACCATCACCATTCTGGTCTTTGTACTTCAGATCACCAGGCTTTACTGTAGCACCCAGTGACTGTGTTGGAGAGTTAGCGATATCAGCCTCATCCTGGAAGAATCCCAGACACTCGTAACCCCAGACAGCGTCGAGCGGCTTGCCCTCACGATACTGGTAAGCATCAGCATAGTTGCTATCGTCGCGCTTGGTAGCCTCGGTCTTGTAGTAAGTCAGGTTGGCACCAATATTGAAACCGAAGTCGCCAAAGTCCTTCTTATAGTTGACTGCTACGTCGAAGCCTGTGCGCTTGTCAGTGTTGTAGTTCAGATAAGAGAGGAACGAAGACTCAGGATAATATACTCGGAAATAGCTTGGCATCTGGTTGGCAGCAGAAATAATGCCACCGTCCATCTTGCTGGAGAAGACTGATGCGTCGAGGCTCAGGCTGCGCTGAAGCAGTTCAGCATGCAGGCTGGCAGAAATCTCCTGACGCTTGAGGTAACCCAGATCCTCGTTGCTGCCTCGTACGAAACGATAGCAGTCGTGACCTGTCTCACCGTTCCAGTCCCACCAACCACCGCGCTGGATGGTACCGAGATACATGTAATAGTTATCAATGTCAAGGTCGGTCTTCAGATTGCTGTAGCTGGCGCTCAGGGTCAGTGCATCGAAGATGCTGCCTTCCATGAATGCCTCACGTGCGATGTTCCAGCCCAGTGTTACTGATGGAGAGAAACCTGCACGATGACCTTCTGGCAACTTAGCTGACCAAGGAGTGGCAGCTGCAAACTCTGCGTAGTACTTCTTGTCATAGTTATAAGAAAGGTCGAAACCAAGGTTGGCATTGCTGATACGGTGATACTGGCCAGAGCGTGTCTGCTGGTAACCATTTGCCAGAATCATGGCACTGACGTTATGAACACCGCCAAACGTACGCTTGTAGTCAAAGTGTGCGTTGAAGGTGATAACCTGGTTATCGGTAGAACCACCGATGTTCTGTACACCAGACTTCTTGTCAACCTTCTCGTGGTTGTTCAGTGCTACGATGTAGTCAGGACCATTGTAGTTGCTCCATGAGGGTTCGAAAGTTGCGTACTCATTATTATAAGATGTAGAGTAGCTCGTCTCATAGTCGATGCCAACGAGAGCGTGGAAGCTCAAGCCCTTGAGCAGTGAGCCAAGGTCAACGTTAACGCCTGCGTCGAACTGGAACTGACGGCTGGTCCATGTGCTCTTACCTGCTGCATAGTAGTCAGCGAAGATGTTAGTCAAGTCAGTCTGTGTACCACCAAGGAAGTACTTGCCATCAATGATGTTCATAGACGAAGACAGCGCATTTCTGGGCTGAATAGCTACGGGGTCGAGATAAGAAACAGGAATCAGAGGATTGACACGGTTAGGACGCCACTGTGCTGCCACCTGCCAATAGTTAAGGGTGTTACCATCAGCGTCGGTCTGTGTAGAGATGGCCGAGTGCTGGTTGTAATAGGTAGCATTGGCATTCACGTAAGCCGTAATGAAGTTATTGATGCGTACATCCACATTACCACGAACGTTGAAGCGGTCAGTGTAGTTGTTCTTTGCCTCACCGAAGTTCAGGTAGTCGCCTACACGATAGTAGCTGACGTTAGCATAGAACTTAGCACGGTCGTTACCACCTTCTATCTCTGCCGTTACGTCTGTACGGTTGTAAGCCTTCTTGATGAAGTCAGAAGAATAGAACTCAATGTCAGGATAACGATAAGGATTGATACCACTGGCATAGTTGTAAATCTGGTCAGAGGTGTAAAGCGGAGCAAGACCATCGTTGGCACGTGCCTCGTTATACAGTGTCATATACTCTGCAGAACCCAGATATTCAGGATAAGCCTTGGCAACGTTCCATCCAGTATTGGCACGGACGTTGACGCTCAGACCATCGGTCACCTTACCACGCTTGGTGGTAATAAGGATGGCACCTTTGGCAGCACGGCTACCATAAAGGACAACAGCCTGTGCACCCTTCAGGAAAGTGATCTCCTCGATTTCTGAGGGCAGAACGTTATTGGCTGCACGGGGTACACCGTCAATCAGTACGAGCTGGTCAGTATAACCCCACATACCTGAGCCGTTGTAACCGGCTACATAGCCTTGCATGTTGTCAAGACTATAGGTATTGTAGTTCTTTTCCATCAGTTCTCTGTAGTTGAGGCTCGAGACACCACCCATTATGTCTTCCTTGGCTACCTTACGGAATGCCACATTGACCTGGGTCGTATCCGCAGCATCTATCTGGGCCTGGGCAGGCGTAGCAGCCGACAGAGCCAAGAGAGCTGACAGTATGATATATTTGTTACGTTTCATATAATCTTTCATTTTTAATCTTTAATTTTTAATTTAAAGAATTACCATCCCGGATTCTGCGGATATTCTGAATAGAGATAAACTTCGCTTTCCTTCAGAGGCAGCAGGTAATGCTTGGTAGAGAACTTACGCTCGACGATGATGGTTTGTCCTTCAATCTTCTCGCTGAAGCCTGTAACCTCAGCATCACGTGGGTCGTTCTCTGCATAGTTGAAGTTACCTACGCGACGGAACTCCTGACGGGTCTTCACATTATATGGATACTCGGTGAGAAGCAACCAGCGCTGCAGATCCTGCCAACGGAAGCCCTCGAAGGCTAACTCGCAGGCGCGCTCACGACGTACCTCGTCAATAAACTTAATTCTGTCAGCAGCAATCTTTGATGCTACATGTCCTGCACCTACACGGTCGCGGAGCACGTTGATAGCGTCAACAGCTGTACGCTGGCACTTGCTACTCTTGAAGTTTGCACCCTGTGCGGCTGCACCAGCCTCTGCATAAAGCAGATAGATGTCGGCAACGCGCATGTAAGGCAGATAGGTCTGAAGGGCACCACCCCAGTTGTACATACCATCGTACTTGTTACACTGGTGAGGAACGAGCTTCTGGCAGAAGTAACCTGTGCGGCTACCATTAGCGTTACGCTCGGGGTTGCCTGTAGGAACCATGTTACCACCGGTGAAGAGTTCCAGATACTGGTACTGCTTATCGTTGGGATCATCAGGTGTGGTGTTCAGGAACTTGAATCCGTCGAACATGATGTCATGATAGAAACGTGGGTCACGGTTCTTGAAAGGATGAGTGGGGTCGAAACCTGACTCAGGATCGTCCAGAGGCAGACCATTGGCCATACCGTATGCATAGTTGACGTAGTTGGCTGTTGGCATGTGGATGATAGCATCGTGCTCAACAAGGTTGTTAACCTTCGGACCCCACAGCTTAGCGAAGTTCCAGTTTGAACCGTTAACGTCAGGCATTGGACCACAAAGAATTGCCTCTACGCTGCCTGGCATCTTCCAACCCTGACCTGTTGTGCGGAAGATATCGGAGAAGTTGCTCTTCGAACCCTTTGCTGCAACATGGTTGTAGATGTCTTCGTAGTTATACTCTGCCAGTGCGAAAGGAGTACTACCTGACTCAATGTGAGCGATAGCCTCAGCAAGAGCATCAGCAGCACGTGTGGCCAACTCGGTATTATACTTATAGGTGTTACCATTCTTAGAAGCACCTGTCTGTGCACCCAGCTCGTTCAGAGGTGATGCAGCCCAAAGGAGCACCTTACCCAGATAACCTAAGGCACAAACCTTCGTGATACGGAGGTCGTTCTTACCCAGCGTCTTTCTACCTACGTTGGTGTTGTCCCAGTTGTCTGGCAACAGGTCGGCAGCCTCACGGTAGTCTTCTGCACAACGCTCTGCACACTCCTTGAATGACAGACGTGGCAGGTTGAGCTGCTCGTCGGCTCCAAGTACGCGGTCAACATAAGGAATACCACCCCACCATTCCATCTGCTGGTGATGCCACCAAGCACGGAAGAACAGCAGCTGGCCTTTGATGATACGCTTCTCTTCTGTTGTAGCGTCAGTCAGTTTGTCGAGATTCTCCAGACCGAGGTTTGCCTTACGGATGCAATACCATGCATGTCCAGACAAAGAATGTTTAAACTTGTCGGTTGAAGTAGGATCAGAACCTGGACGGTTGAGCCAGCTCTGCTGACCACCCTTATCACCCTCGTCATACCAATGACGATAGTCACCCAGGTCAAAGTGTGCCGTCACGTGGGTGTCACCCAGACCGGCATTCATTATCTCGTCATCGCCCCAGTTGAATGAAGTACACCAGTAGCAAGACTCCTTGTTGGGTATGCAGTTGTATATCTCCTCTACGAATCCCTGGAAGTTGGTGAAGTTCTTGAATGCATCCTCAGCTCCCACGGTAGAGTCTGGCTCCTTGTCAAGATAGTCGGTGCAGGACACCATACCCATTGACAGTGACAGGGCTGCTATACCTATTATATTATATAAGTACTTTTTCATTGTTTTCTTCATGTTTAAAGATTGAACTTGATACCGAAGTTGATACGCTTCATAGTAGGATAAGCACCATTACCAGCTGTTCCATTAGCAGCAAAGTTCGATTCACGGTCATCAGGCATACGGGTCCATACCCAGAGGTTGTTACCACTGACGAAGACCTTCAGGTCCTTCACACCGAGTTTCTTAACCCAAGGCTGTGTGAAAGTGTAAGCCACCTCAATGTTCTTCAGACGGATGTATGAACCATCGCACAAGTACTGTGTACCATGATAGAGTCGGTCGTTACCCAGTTTAGCATTGAAACGTGGGGTGACAACATCTGCATTCAGGTGGTCATCGCTCCACCATGTACCCTGGTCATAAACGTTAGCCAGCATCACGTCGGAAAGGCTGACCATCGTCACGTCACGGGTAACATTGGTTACACCATAGAACTGAGCGAAGAAGCTAAAGCCCTTCCACTCGAAACCGAGCGTAGCATTATAGGTGTTCTGAGGTGTGCTTGAATAGCCGTAAGGAACGATATCGTTCACGTTATCGATAACACCATCACC
>AUXO010688925.1_pt1 | contig 12619 bp, 7 predicted proteins | sample 768731 | NCBI WGS metagenome assembly AUXO01 (sample SAMN02715735, study PRJNA202380) | gut metagenome | biome: sheep rumen | host: Ovis aries | place: New Zealand: Palmerston North | reverse complement strand
AAACAGAAAAAACAGTTGATCTCTATAAAGAGAGAGAAAAAAATGAGGGTTGTTCCCTTTGAACGCAAAAAGGATCAAGTGAAAAGGACCAAGTGAAAAGATCAAGCCTGTATCTTTTTTGAGATATAAGAACAAATAATACAGGCAGAAATAATACAAGCTAAGTAAAAATAATACAGGCTATACAAAAAAAGATACAGGCTGGAGTGAAAAGGACTAAGTGCGGGGAGGACAAGAATCCTATAGTGACGTTCAGGATGCGAACGAGATGCGAACGGAAATGGAAGGGAAATAGAAGAAATGTGATCCGGAAGGAGAAAAGAGATAAATGGAAACCAGAGAAGACATATTAAATGAAGCGGTAAAGAAGATAGAGCAAGACTATTCTCTTTGTGCGTCTTATATCTTTGGAGATGGGAAGAAAATCTTTCTCGGAAACAAGGAGGATAGAGTATGTCGTTTTTGTGGCCGTGGCAAAGCTGATGGGGCCAAGTTTAAACACGAAGCACACGCACTATCCAACTTAATTGGTAACAATCGTCTTTTTACCTATTACGAATGTGATGAATGCAACCAAAAGTTCTCAAAGTATGAGACTGATTTTGCAGAGTATTTTAGACTTTACCATTGCGTATTGCGAGTTCATGGCAAAAGAGGAGTGCCCACATATAAACGTTATCAATCGCGCATTGATGTTGATAAAACATTGATTCAGATAAAACAAATGATTGATGACCAGACATTGCAATGCGAAGTTGATGAGGAGAATAAAAATGTATTAGTTACAGGCTACCGATCATATGTACCAATCAATGTTTATAAGGCATTAGTAAAAATGGCATTAACTATTATGCCGGAAGCCGAGTTGGTGAATTTTGAACATACGATGGCTTTTCTTAAGTCAGAAAATGCAGAAGCTAAGATTCCGTTGCCGGTACTTATTCAAATGTATGGGAAGGGTAATAATGTACATAAAGGAATAGCTGCAATAATATTGAAGCGTAAGGCTAGTTCTCTGAGTAGGGTGTTTTCTTATTCATTTGTTTTGGCATATAACAACTTCTGCATACAAATGCCTATATTGGGCAGCAAGTTAGACCAATTTGAGGAAGGAGAACCTGTTTCGTTCAAAGCTCTTCCTACGCCGCCAGCTTTCGATGGTTACCCTCTAATATTGAACAACTGCTTTGATTTGAGGTCATCAAATAAAGTTAAAGATGAAGCTATTACGATAACACTTAGTTTTTCGGACTTTGAGAGAACTGACTATATAGACACTGATGAAAACTTAGGTGAATAATTGTTATGACTTTGTTAGCATCATGGGTAGCGGTGGATCCGCGAGGGATACAATCTATGTATATGGCAAGTGATAGCCGAATTACATGGAAAAAGCGAGACGGAGTGCGCACTCGCTATGATCATTTTAAAAAGTTATATGCATGCAAAACTCGCCCTGAAATGTTTGGCTTTTGTGGAGATGTGACGTTTATGTCAAACCTACTAGAGCAATTGGTCGCCTTGATTGATGCAGGTATGATATTTAAAGTCGGATATAGTCCAGATCTTAAAGCTAAAACGATATTGCATTTTATAGAAGAAAACTACAACAATTACCCTCGAGAAGAATTAAGGCTGCCTATAGAATTGCTTTATTGCTTTCGACTGAAAGGAGGGTATAAGGCAAAATTTTACTGTTATAAATATAAATGTACTGAAAATGCCAACTGGGAATTAAGCATAGTACCCTTGCGCCAAAACCGAAATAGTTCGAATGTATCATATTTTATATGTGAAACAGGTAGTGGACAAGATAAATTGAAAGAAGAAATAAATGAGTATATATATAAGAAGAAAAATGGGTTTAGCCGAGGAATGTTTGTCGCGTTTTGTGATGCGTTAGAAAAAAGCACCTCGGAGGATACGTATGGCGGCCCCCCGCAATTAGTTGGGCTATATAGGAAACCCAATAGCCCTGCTATTACATTTGGAGTCAACTACAGATCGAAGAATTATTATTTAGGTCAAGATATTGATGCCTGTACGAATAATGCGTTATATGATACAGAGTGGCGTAACGATTTGTTTGAGCTATGGGATCCTATTTTAAAGAAAAGAAAAGATGGAGCCCAAAAACAACCAAGAAATGCATAATAAGCAACAAGAAAAATAGCAACTCTCCCTCGGTGCACTATTTTATAACTATCACGCACCGCCCAGTGGAAGCAAGTTTGTTTTGAGCAGTCACTTCTGAACTTGCGTATGTAGGTTCGGCCTTTGCGCCGACCTACTGATGGGAGTGGAAAAAAGGAGAGAACACAATTAATCATACTTAGCGAGTGCGCACGCAAACACGCGTACAATGCATAAAGGGTAAAACGTTAAAAATATCGGTATATGACGAAAATGGTTTTAGGAAAGGATCCGCTTGGCAAGATCGTCAAAGATTATAACAAGTCCTACAGATCTGCGTTAGATGCTGCTTTGGCTGCGCATACCACCTATCCCCAACAGATAGAGAGTTTTGTGCGCGGGTTGCATAAAGTGAAGACAGGATATCAGTTGGGGCATAGTCACCAGAACCGGATAGAGAAAACAAAAAAAATCGATGCAGAAAAAGCATTAAGCAAAGTAACGTGTCCTCCGAGTGACGTGAAAGATTTTGAGAAACTCTTTGAGTGGGTTTATAATGTTTTGAAAAGCAATGGAGTGATTAAAAACCGTTGTGTATGGGTATATGATATCGCTTTGCGAATGGGGCAATGTATGTCACCGAAGATTGAGCCAAAGGACTATGTCTATCTGTATAGCGGAGCGTATGATGGTGCCGTTGCACTTAATAAGGCCTTGCCGAAAGGTAACAAGATTAAGATTATAGGCCATCGTGCACCGATTACCTCCTTCCCGCCTATGTTACAAAAGGAAGGCGCAATATACATCGAAGATATCATGTGTGTTTATCATCATAAGAAATAATCGAAATACAATGAGCGAAAACAATTTCAATGGAATGAATATGGAGAATCTCAGTTTTCCGTACTTCTTGTATAACCAAGATTCTAACACAGGGCGAGTAGTGTCTGCTTATTTTCTCAATTATATCAAGTTGGGGAACAAAGATGCTTATATTCTATATCTAAGGGGAGTCCAAGAAATATCTTCTCCTGAATTTACCAAAGAACAACACTTTAAAATACTATCTGAGGGTGAATATACTCTTGATGAATTGGATTATAAGATTCTAGAATACGTGAGAAAATCGTATCCAAATACAACTATACAGACAGTATTTATAATTAATAAGACTCTCCAACAGATGGCTAAAGAAATAAAAGATCATGGTTATGTATTTAACTTCAAAACTCTTGTGATGGATAAAAAGACGTGTAGTTCCACATTATTGGATGATATTGGGGCATTCGATTCTCGTGATTATGGTCATATAATAGAACTTGAATATGTAACGAAAAGCGGAGAGCGTGGTATAGACTTATACGATCAAAGTGTCAGCCCAATAATTAGCACATTAAACACATATATGTGTATTAGTTCACAGCACTCATACCAATGCACAATTGATGTAGAAATAAAAGCGGAATCCAAACATAATTACAGCGGTAAATAATATGCAGCTAAGGAGCGCGTATTTGCATACGTGCGCGTGTGTAGATATAAATAAGGAATAATATAAAAACCAAATACATTATGAAAAATTTAACCTTTTTAAAACGAGTACTGTGGTTACTAACACCACTACTCACATTGTTAAACATCGATGCTGTGGCTAGTTCGCCGGAATCAGTAAACATTTCCTCTTATGCAAGTGCGAATTCTTGGTCTAATGGCACCTCGTATCGAACAGTAACGATGGGAACTGTCACTGTTACCGCCCATGATAATGGAGGGAATGACACAGGTTCTAACACCGGAAAGTACAATAGTAAGGATAATTCGTGGCGTATTTATGAAAGTGAAAGTTCATACTTAGAAATCGATGCAGGATCGGGAAACGAACTCACATCTTTTACAATAACTTTTACCGCTGATAATAATGGCACTTTCTCCTATGGAGGCTCAGCTATTGCCTCTGGGACTGCCAAATCAGTCGCATCAGGAAACAGAACTATCACAACTGGAACCGTAGGACACTCATCAGGATCTAGTTCGGGCAAGATATACATTACTGCGATCTCAGTTACATATACATCATCTTGTACCTCGATTAATCCTTCGGTCACTTACACCGCGACCACATTGTTTAAGGATGGTACTGCGACCGTGTCATCCATAACTGGCAATACGGGTAGTGCAACCGTCACTTATAGCACAAGTAATTCGACTGTATTGAGCGTAAATTCGTCAACAGGAGCTGTAACTGCGGGTCAAGCTGGTACAGCTAAAATCACTGCCTCCTTTGCTGCAACAGGTGGTTATTGTGCTAAAGATGTTGAAATCGACTTCACCGTTCGTTATCAAGTGAAATGGAGCGTTGCAGGAGATGATACTTATGATACGGGCTCTCCAACTACGTACATTGGCACACATAACATTAAAGTCACAACCCTTCCTACAGCTCCGACCAGTAGCGACTGTGATGGCTCGAAAGAGTTTGTTGGATGGACGAATGCCGAATATGCAGAAGATGATGATCCCCCAAGTACCTTATTTACAACAGCAAGTAGTTCACCCAATGTCACTAATAATGTTACCTATTATGCTGTATTTGCTACTAACGAGGGGACAGGAGGGGAGCCAACATTCGCTCGTTATCAGTTAGTTACTTCTGCACCAAGCGATTGGAGTGGAACATATGTTATTTCCACCGGCACGTACACGGCTACTGGAGCTTACTCGAGTAAGTCATTAACATGTTCTGAATGGACACCCGGAACAACCGAAGCGACAGGAAAAGAATTTGTCATTGCCAAAATAGGAGAGACATCTACTTATTCTATCAAAAAAGGAAGTACATATTATGGCTATAGCGGAGACAAAACGGATTTGGTCAGCGATGCTGATGGTCCGAATAATAGCACTCCTGCAACAGCAGCAAAATATGCATGGCAATTATCAACTAGCGGAATAATCAGTAATCAAACTTCTACACGACAACTAGCGGGTAATGACGACGATGCACCGAATGCGATAAAAGCATATGCTACCAGTAATATTCCTTCTTCTTATGTACCAGTGAAATTATACAAGCGTATAGAAGAGGCCGCCACCAGTTATTCTGCCTATTCAACATCGTGCGAAACTTGCGAAGCTCCGACTGCTCCAACTAATGGGTCGATTACTTCGAGCAGTCAGACGGTGAGTTGGACAGCTCCGAGTAGTGGTACACCTGGAGATGGTTACTTGGTGGCTTATTCGAAAAACTATAGTACGGCACCGGGAGATGATGTGTATGAGACCGGCGATGATGAGCACTTTACAGTACTTACTGCTGCAACAGCAACTGCAAGTATCCCTTGTAATGCGGAAGGAACATATTATTGGTGGGTACGTTCGAAATGTAGCGATAGCGACTTTAGTAGTTGTAGCGAATGGGTTGAAGGAGATGATTGGACGATGAGAGCTATCTACTTGAACACCAACTATGAATGGTATGCTGGCAATGCTAAGTTTGCCATTCATTATTGGAACGATGATACTCCTACTCCTGTGTCGGGGTGGTCGAAGTTCATGGTTGAGGAATCCGGTTGTGCTACCGGCATATATAAAGGTTTTGTTCCAGAAGGGTACAACAATATTAACTTTGGCCGTTTCAATCCAGTTCAATCGACCGATCCTACTGATTGGACAAATAGATGGAATCAAACGAGCGATTTAACTATTCCAACAAGTCCGGCGAAAGATTACTTTACTCTTAGCAGCAAAACAGGAGATAATGACTATAATGGTTCATGGTCCAATTATGCACCGTATTACACCATTTCGTTTAATAACAATGCGGTATTTAGCACCACCTCTGCACCTTCCTCGCAATGTATCTTAGAAGGAGCTAAAGCATCTGCTCCAACTAATCCTCTCGCTATGGGTAAAGAGGTTGATGGTTGGTATAAAGAAGCAGGTTGTGTGAATGAATGGGATTTCAGTACGCAAACAGTTTCCGCGAACCAGACTTTGTATGCCCACTGGGCTGATGTGACATCTAAGACTATCTATCTGGATTGTTCGAAAGATTTGTCTGCAAGTCCATCCGACAAGAAGTGGGATGCGGACAATGTAGTTCTATTTGCTCATGCATACATTGATGGCACAAGTATATACACCGATGTTAAGGTAACGAGCGCGATTAACTCTTGCGATGCTCACGTATATGCTTTTGAAATTCCGGGCAATGCCGATTATGTGACATTCGCGCGTTGTGCGACTGGGGCGACCAGTATTGTTTGGGATGGCGGTTCCAAGAATGTATATAATCAATTCTCATTGGCTGTAGAAGCCAGCAAAGATTGGTATAAAGTGACGGGTTGGGATGCCGGAAGTTTAGAGAGTACGGCTTTCGCAGCTACGACTTATACAGTTAGTTTCGCAGCGAATAGCGGTAGCGGAACGATGAGCGCTGAGGAAGTGGAGTGCGATGATGATTATACGATTAAGACGAATACGTTTACACGTGACTGCTACGCGTTTACTGGCTGGAAAGCCGATGTGGATGTGAAGATAAGTGGCGCAACTGTTTCTGCCGGAACGCTCATTACAGCCGGTTCCACAATTCAGGATGTTGAGAGCAATATTACGCTGACTGCTCAATGGTCGCAGTATTCTTGTACGGTGACGCTGAATAAGAATGGCGCCACAACAGGAACGAACCAAACTGTAAGCGCGACCTGTGGTTCTTCGATGCCGTTGGAGACGACATCGAGTGTGGCAATCGCTGTTCCGAGTAAGACCGGATATACGTTCTTAGGATACTGGGATACAGATGCTTCAAGTGGAGGAAACCAATACTACTCATATGATGGTTCGACTTTGAGCAGTTATACCGATTGGGATAAAGCAACCAATACGGCGCAGACATTGTATGCTCGATGGGAAGCCAATGTAGATCACTTTATTGATGATATGCATAAGACGACGGGATATACAGGTTCCGGGCACTCAGAGTCAGGCGCTAATTACACGATGCCTGGTCCGTTAAGTAATGTGGCTTCGGGTAATGAGTGTGAAACCAATCACTATATCTTTGTGGGATGGGTAGTTGCATCAGGGCAGGATGACGAAGGAACGATTAATGGCACGTCAAAGATTTATCGCCCCGGTGAGACGAAGAGTGCAACCAACGCAACGTATTACGCCGTATGGGCAGAAGAATAATCGAATGATTAAAGTTTAATGTTTAAAGAATTAAAGGATTAATGAGTATGAAAACGAATAATACAATAATCAATTCGATTGTAACCAAGTACATCTGTGCAGTAGTAATGCTACTGGGAATGAGTGTAAGCGCGTGGGGTGCTATCCCATCCGGATATGAATTGGTCGATGCCTTGTCTGATTTGAGCACTGGAGACTATGTAGTCTTGTACAATGCTACTTCAGGATATGGAGTTTCAGGTATTGGCAATTGCGTGGATGGAGAATATGTTTCTGGGTATGAGGCCACGGTGAGTACGACGGAAGGAATGTGGATACAATACTATGTTACAAAAGGAGAATCGGATTTTACCCTTAAAGACAAAGATGCCAATAAATTTGTCGTTAGAAGTTCTAACTCGTTTACGTATGGTAATTCTGGCACCGCATTTACAGTTTCCTCTAGTGGAGGCCTTGTTGAAAATTCCAAAAGTTTAATCGCAACAACCGTTTTTAGTGGGAAATCCTGTGAACGAGCATCTGCGAGATGGGGAACACCTGGTACTCTTTACGCTGTATATAAAGTAGGAAGCACAAAAATTAAAGAAGACAATGACTATTATACTGTTTCTCCAACAAGTAGTATAAGTATAACAATTGATGGAGAGGATGGATATTTTAGTGTCTATTCCGATGATTGGTTAGCCAATGTTACTGCAAAAGTGGCGTTTGGAGGGGCTATATGGGCCGAATTCACGGGCTTCCCATCTTCGGTTTCGGATTATCTATATACGGTTAATCAGTCTAGTACAGAAAATGGATTTATTCTCAATAAAACAGCAAATGCAGCACAAGTCACGGATAAGATCGGTTTAAACTATTATGGATATAGTTATATAAGTAATGGCACTTATAGTGGATACCTGCATGTTTATCCTGCAAATCCTGGTTCTAATACAGATATTGAATATTACATTCCATTAACAATTACTGTTGAAAATAGTGTAGATTGTACGACACATGATATAACTTTAACAGATGGAGGTAACAAAACTCATGGATCTTTCTCTACAAGCCCGGACGATGAACAATGTGAAGGAGAAACGGTAACAATATCAGCGTCACCTGACTCTGGTTACGAACCAGACACATGGACTGTACTAGATGGAAGTGCGGATGAGGTCTCGCTGAGTGGTTCCGGAAACACGCGCACATTCACAATGCCTACCAGTGATGTAGAGGTGGAAGTTACTTTTAAAGCAGCATCCTATACCGTTACCCTTGATCGTAATGGTGGAACAACTGGAGCAACGAGTATTACGACAACCTATAACTCTTCGACGATTACCGGTTGGAGTGCACCTACAAAAACAGGTTACACGTTCGGTGGATACTATGACGGAGAAACCAGCGACAATGGTTCCGGCAATCTGGTTATCAACACCAGCGGCGAATTACAGGCTAGTGTTACCGGTTATACAGGAGCATTAGGTATTTGGACGAAGACAAGTACTCCGACAACGCTTTATGCTAAATGGACGGTGAATAGTCATAAAGTATCTGTAGCAAGCAGTATTGCGAATGTGACTGTGACGGCAACGCCGTCGGGTGGTTCGGCTATTGCAGAAGGCAGTTATAATGCGGCAGTGGACTATGGCACGTCGGTTGCGTTGAGCGCCACCTCCATAACCACCGGTTATGCGTTTAATAGTTGGGTAGTAACGAAGGACGATGGCGGAGACGATGTAACGGCGAGTGTTGTAGCCGGGAATACGCTGACGATGCCGGATTACGACGTGACGGTAAGTGCAACACTGTATGCAAAAAATAAGTTGCAGACGCGTTGTTTGGCGGAGCCTGAGTTTACCGTGTCGGGAAGTGTATGGTTGACGTCATACGCAAATGTAGAGGTATTCACGACGGATAATCCGGATAACCGAATCACAATCACTTGTGCTGACTTTGAGTCGGCAGACAGATTGTACATCACCTATCTGAATGGTTCGGGCGAAACGGTAGCGAAAGCAAGCAGTTTGTTCCGATTGTGCGATGCTTCTACATATAACTACATGGACGCAACTAATGACTATATTGACATCAGTGCTGTTGATTGGTCTTCTGGGCAGAAACTCTGTGTTGCCTATAAGCCGGGCGCATCGGAATATGACCAGACGGATACATGGACTATACGTTTGACGGCTAAGAAAGGTACTTCGACGGATTTAGGACACCAAGACTTGACTGTGCGCGGACGTGCGTTGCCGGAAAAGTTTGTTGTGGCTGCCAAATATAATGGTCAATGGTATGCACTGCCGGCAGATATGTCCACCTCGTCGGGAACAGTACCAACACCATACCTGATTGGTGTGGATGACAGGACAACGCCTACGGCTGCTACATATGCTCCTTCTGAGGCATTGTTTACCGGTGCAGGGCGATACACGGTTGCAGACAAGGGAGGTATTCGTTTTAAGAGTACCACAACACAGATCGAATCGAATGATGCATATGTAACGGCGCCGAATAGTGCTTCGGAAACATATTTATATTTGGCGACGGGAACAACGAATTTCCAAGATTGGTATCTGACAAGTAGCGACTTCTCAAGTTATACGGTACAGATCAATCCTGCCATAACGAATGGCCGTGCGTTGCGTATGAACGGAGGGAAAATCGGTTATTACACAACAGGAACAACCACGATGTATCTATTGCCGGTAACGAATGAAATAACCGTCCTTGACGCAACTGTAACCGAATGGGGACAGCATAGCGTGATACTCGCAGTGAATGCAGCAAGTGCTTCCGGAGCAAAGATTCGCGTAGAGAACGGCAGTCCAACAGCTAAGCAGACAATCACTCCAATCAATGCAGCAGCAAGTTCGGCGAAGAACTTCAAAGTGCTGGTAGGAGCCATCGACTTAGCGGACTTAGCGACCAATGAGGGTAAGATATTGTATATCGATTGGCTGGACGGAATTGATGATGTTTACGCGACCAGTTATGTGACTATTCCGCGTATTATCGCTGAGAGCCGCGATATGTACAAAACAGGTGAGACAACGAAAGGTCCGTGGGAGACGGAAGTACATGTGTTGCCGGGCGTAACGCTGACAGCAAATACAGCATCTTATTCGCCTTCCGGTGCAACAATAAAAGAACTTCATGTCTATCCGGGTGCGACGCTGAAAGTTTCGACTGGAACGCTGACTGCTACGACGTTGCGGTTGCGGAATGGTTGGACTCGCGCGGGCGCGAAACAATATAATACCGCGCGCGTATATATCGCCGACGATGCTGCATTGACGAAGACGACGGCCTCGATGGATTATGATATCTATGAGAGCAGTGAGGGTAAGCATTACTACCCACTGGCTGTACCGTTCATTACGGCAGTGAGTGGTATTGATTATGCAGATAGTTATTTAGCCGGGTTCTCGACATACGGAGCGAGCGGACAATACCTGATTAAGGAATACGATGGAGAACGTCGTGCACAATACGGGCCGGATCAGGCGAATAACTGGAAGGCAGTTAGCTCGAGTGCAAACTTGTCGCCGGGTAAGGGCTATATCATCACGGCTATACCTGTGAAGGGTGAAGCAATCATCCGTGTACCGCTAGTATTTGACAACGGTTGGACAAGTGATGGCGAGAAGGCGACATACAATGAAGTAACGAAGAACGTAGTTGCCGTGACGGCTTATGGAGGAGACGCGGCTACGGCACATGACAGACATAAGGGATGGAACATGCTGGGTGTACCATTCATGTCATGTTACGGAGCAGGAAGTGACATGTACAGCGCCGGAGGTTCAGCAGCGCTAATCAATGGCGAGTTGGTGGTTAATACCTCGGCTTCGGAGAACATGGAGTATGTTTCCACGACTGTTCCGTACGTGAGTGTGCCGAGTCATAACTTTGCGGAATATATCCAAGTGGATATTACAGATGCAGAGTTGCGTCCGGGTTGGAGCTTCTTCGTACAAGTGAAGACCACCGGAAACTTGACGTTTGCTGTTAGCAAACAGCAGACGGATGATGACAATCCGATCTATGCGCCGAAACGCACGATGGAGGATGCGGTGATTCGGACAGGAATTATCCTGAGCGACGGTGAGACAAGCGACAAAACGACGATCTTGATTTCTGATCAGTACAGCGGAGCGGAATATGAGATTGGCGCCGACCTAGAGAAGATGTTCGGTAGCGGATACACGCTGGCTACCTATAGCCTCTCCGGCGAGACACGCTTGGCCTTCAATGCAATGAGTAAGACAGATGCACAACAAGTGATTCCGATTGGTTATCGCGCTCCGGCAGATGGTGAATATACGTTCTCGCTGAATCCGACATATGCGGACGCGCCGTTCGAGCGGGTTGACTTGATAGACTATCTAACAGGCTCGTTGACAAACCTGATCACATCGAACTACACGTTCACGACGACAAGGACGCAAGAAGACAGCCGATTTGCGATTAATCTGGTACCGCGGCAAGAGATGCCAACGTCTATAGATAGCGGTGGCATATTGAAGGACTCCGGTGGTATCGAGAAAGTGATTATTAACAATCATATGTATATCATCCGCGGTGGCCAAATGTATGACGCAACCGGTAAACATGTGAAAGGAGGCCAGAAATGAGAACGATGAAATATCTATTAGTTGTGGTCGGTTTGGCGAGTGTTCTGGGCGTATATTCCCAGAGCCTTGCCCAACGTCCTGAGCCTCAGATGCAATCCACGTCTGTGATGGTTGGTACGGGTTCTACTTTACCTCAAGCTGCGGTTACAGGGGTCGTGACGACTGAGAGTCCTTCACCCAGGCATGCAGGACGAGTTCGCAAGGAAGGCAATCCGTTTGATGGCGGAGGAACAGCCGGAGACGTAACTAACCCGATAGAGCCGGGTACCCCGATAGGCGATGCGTGGCCATTGGCGTTGCTCGCGTGTGCGTACCTTATAATACGCGTATGGCGCAAGCGCACGCGGGCGTGAGAGTGGTACATAAACATAGATAAATGCCCTTCGGGAGATAAAGAAAAATACATAAAAAACACTAAGCGTGCCAAGGGCATCAGCGCTATACGCGCATACGAGCATACGCCCCAACCGGCCTACTTATAAGTAAAATTTAACGTAGTCCGATAGGACGCATCCTCACATCCAAAGGATGTAAACACCCTTGTCAAGCTTAGCAAAAATTCCAAAAATATTTTTTATTTCTCATGAGTGAGGAAAGGAATTGGAGAACAGGGCATTGAGTGCCCTGTTTTTTGTAGAAATGAGTTGTAAAAGTTATGTAAATCCGGAGTT
>AUXO014304991.1_pt1 | contig 12621 bp, 8 predicted proteins | sample 768731 | NCBI WGS metagenome assembly AUXO01 (sample SAMN02715735, study PRJNA202380) | gut metagenome | biome: sheep rumen | host: Ovis aries | place: New Zealand: Palmerston North | reverse complement strand
AAAATTTTTTCCCGTGGAATGATTGGTGTAGTAGGGGCATATTCTGGTGAAAAAATTACAAAAGGTATTGATTCTATTGCATCAATGATTCCAGCTGTTGGTTGGGCAAAAGTTGTTCAAGTTATAATTAAAATTATTTTAGTAGTTTTAAAAGTCCTATTTTTTGTTGGTGTAATCATAAATTTCTTTATTGCTGTTATCGGACTTTTTATAATGATACAGTTTATGTATGTTGGACTTACTTTTATTACACTGATTTTGGATATAGTGATTCAACTTGCCCTTGTTGGGGTAATGTTGCCTATTGTTATTGGTTCATGGGCATTTGCTGATAAGGGATTTATGAACCTAAGGGGAAAATTGTCTGGAAAACTTTTCTGGAATGTCCTCACTTGTTCATTTAGGCTTGCTTTTCTTGCTATATCTATGAGTATAAGTATATTTCTTTTAAATGAACTTATGACTACAAGTTTTGATAGTTATTCTGGGGAAACGATGCTTTCACTTTATGACAGTTTGGGTAGTTCTAAAAATTTATGGAATCAGGGAACTGGTCTGAATAAAGAAACCCGAGATTTCTTGTATTTAATCATTTCAAATACTGGACTTTTAATCGCGATGGTATTTACAACACTTGTATCTTGGATGCTTCTTCGTCAAAGTATTCAAAAGGCAGATGAACTTTCTGGGCAACTTTACAGTGGATTTTCGGATGCTAATATTTTAGCTGGTTTGCAAAAGTTAACAGAAACATCTATTAAGTATGTGCTTGGTGGTGCAAAACGCGAAGTCGATTTTTATAAAAAAATGAGTGGTGCTAAACAAGAATTAAAGAAAGAAATAGAAAATAATGCAGAAAAAGCTCGTAAATCAAAAATCAAAGAATGGGAAAACGAAGTTTTAAATGAAGGGGACGATACTCATATTTTTGATATTCCTGCTGAAACAGTTGTAAATGCTTTTGATGCTATAAGAAATAATGAACAAGATGATATTGAAGAAGCAGAAACCAAAACAGAAGCACCTATTGGGCCAAAGACAAAAGAAGAAAGTGAAAATCATATAAAACTTGAAAATGCTCCATTGGCTCCAAATATTTGTAAAAACGAAGAAGAAGTGAATAAGTTGCAACAACCAGAAAGGGAATTTGTTGAATCTCAAATTGCTTCACCTGAATATAAGGATTTACCAGAAAAAGAAAAGCAAGAAATGGCTACGGTTATTCTTTCTAATAATCCAGAGGAGTTAAAAAACTTTTCAAATAAACCTGAGATTTCTCAGATGTTTGAAACAATAAATGCAACTCCAAAGGAAGATGATGAAATCGTAAATGATAAATTTATAACAGATAATCTTGTTGCAACGGATATACAAACACCCGATGATTTATCCAATCCAATGGTTAAAATGCAGGCGGTTTATATCAGGGAAAAAGTTATAGAAGAAATAAATACTTTGCCTCCACAAGAACGAGCAGCAATTAAATCGTTTATGAATTTAACAAAAAAAACTAACCTTTCTAATCCAGAGAAGAAAAGAAAGTTTGAAGAACAAAAGAAAATTTATGAAAAATTAGAAAGCAAGGTTAAGTCAGATATGCTTATGAAACAGAAGGAGATAAAGGAACTTATCTCTGAACGCGAAAATTTGCAAAAACATAATAAAGTAAAATCTATTTTGACTACTCGTAAAGTTATTGAGGTTATTAAAAATGATGAATTAAATGATTTGGTAAAAGAAATTGATAATACTGATTTTACAGATGTTATAAAACGTTCTTATTTGAATCGTCAGCTTAAAAATCTTGAATCAGAAATTGATGCACTTAAAGAAAAAGATTCTCTTGAATTGGAAGATGAATACGATAGTATTGTTGCAAACTGGCGTATAAAAAAGATGAAAAGGAAATCGAAAATAAATCCAGATAAAAGATAAAAAATAATCCCCCAATTAAGGGGGAATTTTTGCAAATTACTTTTTATGTGTTGTTTTATGCAACAGACCTTATTTCTTTACCATCAATGAAATCCATCATATGTTGCATACTTGTATTCAATATTCTATAGTTCGCATCAATAGAATTAAATGCAATATGAGGTGTCACAATAACATTGTTAAGTTGCAATAATTTCTGATTGATAAGAGAATATAAAATATATTCTTTGCTTTGTTCTGGTGCAGATTCTACTGTGTTTTTAAGGATTATATCTTCATATTCCAAAACATCAAGTCCAGCACCTTTTACTTTCTTTGAAACCAAAGCATTATAAAGTGCAACTGTATCAATCAAATCACCACGGGCAGTATTTATAATATAAACGCCATCTTTCATTTTTGCGATAGTATCTTTGTTTATCATATGATAATTTTCTTTTGTTGCTGGACAATGAATACTGATAATATCTGCATTTTTATAAATTGTTTCAACATCAGTATATTCGCATGTTCCTTCATCAGCCAATGCTTGGTTTGGATACAAATCATATGCTAAAACCTTGCAACCAAATGCGTGAACAAGTCTTGCAAAATGGCGACCAATCGCACCAGTTCCAATTACACCAACAGTTTTTCCATGCAAATCAATACCGATATCTTGATCAACATTTACAATACCACGATTAAGTTTTTGATGAGAAAATTCAATATTTCTTGTAAGATTTAAAAGAAGTCCAACAGCAAATTCAGCAACTGTGATTTCACCATAACCAACAACATTTGCTACTTTAATATTATGTGCACGGCAATAATCTAAATCAACATTGTTATATCCAGTTGATCGAGTAGAAACCATCTTCAAATTTTTAAATTTTGAAAGAAGTTCACCTGTCAATCTTGAATAAACAAAAGTAGAAATAATATCTGTTGTATCGTAATACTTGCCAAGTTCACCATCATCCATATCATTAAGACTTTTTTCACAAATCACATAACTAACTCCATTTGGAGCAGGGTGCTCTGATAAATATTGTTTTGTTAAGTCATCAACATCACAGAAAAGTATTTGCATAATTATCTCCTTTATATTTTTCTTGTTTTTTATTTCAACATATTATATTCTCTTTTTTGAATTTTAACAATAGGAAAAATAAGATTATGAAAAAAATATTTTTTATTTCTTTTGCCGTTTTTTTTATTATTTTCTCAATTTTCAAGTTTGGCTCGGTTGTTATTGCCAATGATAATATAGAAGAAGAGATCGAAGTTGATTTTTTTGAGGAACATTTCCCATTAAAAAAAGTTAGTGGGGAGTATTTCATAAATGATTTATCCTATGCCAAGGATGAAAATTTCCTTCATCATAAATTTTATCACAAGTTTGGTATGAATGATTGTTATGTTCACAAGGATATTTATCCAAATATTTTAAAGTTAGAGGCTCTTTTAAAGAAAAATAATGTAAAGGCAATGATGTTTGATTGTTTCCGTCCACACGAGGCACAAATTTATATGTGGAACAGAAATCCGAACCCATACTTTCTTGCTAATCCTAATAAAAAGGGATCTCTTCATTCAAAGGGATTGGCTCTTGATATTGGGCTTGCTGATATGAATGGGAAAAAAATGGAATTTGCAACTGGAATGGATCATTTTGTAGCCGAGTCAGCACACGCATATAAATGTAAACCAGAGGAACAATACAAATGTGATAATCGTGCTTTACTAAAATCTATAATGGAGCAGGCAGGTTTCCGAAGCATTAAAAATGAATGGTGGCATTATCAAAAACCTGGTGATTTATCATCATATCCATTGATTCGCATTTGTGATACAAAAGGTAGCGTTTGCTACGGTAAAGATGTGAAATAATCTTACAGTATTTCAGATTGACTTTTTTTCTTTCTTAATATATCACTTTAGTAGCCAAGATACTGGAATCCACAATCAAACATAAATTTCTTAAAAAATCCCCTGCAAAGAGGGGATAAATTTATTTTTTAAAAATCACAGATGCCGAAGACTTTAAATCTATATTCCTTTGCCTTGCATCAAAATTTTTAAATCCATTTTGAATAATTATATCGACCAATTTTGCATAATTTATTTTATGTTCGGAACGCTCCCAAAGATAAAATGCAAATGCCCCCGGAATAGGATTTACTTCATTAAGCCATAATTTCCCAGTTTTTGAATCACACAAAAAATCGATTCTTGGGTTTCCGGTTGCCCCCATATATTCAAACAATTTCTTCGCAGAATTTTCGATAAAATCCTTTGCCTTCTTTGTCATTTTCGGAGCATATTCACGTCCCATAGAAAGAAGTCCCTCACTTGGCACAGCAAGTTTCACAGGTCCAACTTTTTTTGCACCATTACTTGCAAGATACTTATCTTTGAAATCCAAAAATTCATGTTTTTCAACAGGAGATTCAATAACCGAAGTTATAATTTTGCCATCCAAATCTTTCATCACAGCAATATTATATTCCTTAAGATTTGCAACAAATGGCTCTATAATAACGGTATTATCAAGTTTGAAAACATTAAGTATTGCCGATTGAAGTTCGTCTTTGTTTTTAACCTTTGCAATACCAACTGAACTACCAAGATTTGCAGGTTTAACAAATGCAGGATATTTTATTTTTATTCCCTTTGTCATTTCAGAAATATTAAATTTTTCAGTCATATTTGGTTTAAAAAGAACTACTTCATCCAAAACATCAATGCCAAGATTACGGCATATTGCCTTTGTTTCCAATTTACTCATATACAAAGTAGATGAGGAAATATCAGCCCCAGTATAAGGAATATTCAAAGCCTCCATTATTCCCTGCATTGGACCATTTTCACCCATGCTTCCATGGAATGCAAAAAATGCAATATCAAAATCGATAAATTTTTTACCAAAAAGTTTACGATTCATAATTGTAAATTTTGGACTATCATTTTTGATTCCAAGTGGAATAGTAATACGATTCAAAGTTGCCTTTACCTTTTCATCCAAAGGATAATTTTTCATATTAAGTAATGCTTTACCATTCCACCAATTACCATCTATATCAACATACACAGGAATTGGTTCATATTTAGTTATATCAATAACTTGCATTACTTGAAGTCCAGTCAAAATGCTTACATCATGTTCAAATGATGGACCACCAAAAAAAACTGCAACTTTTGTTTTCATATTACACCTATATATTTTCAATTTCCTTTTTAATCATATCAGCAACATCCTTTGCGTTTGACGCATCTGTTCCACCAGCTTGTGCCAAATCAGCCCTTCCGCCACCGCCGTGACCGCCAAGCATTTCAGCAGATTTTTTAACCAAATCCACAGCCGAAATTTTATTTGTTAAATCGAAACTTACAGCAGTTAAAACAGATACTTTTGCACCATCTGATGCAATAAGAAGTATTACTGTATTTTTTGCATCTTTTCTTAAATTATCAGTTGCAGGTTTTAAAATTTTCGCAGAAATATTTTCAAAAATTCCACTTACAAAATTTATTCCATTAACAACTTCAGATTTAACACCTTTTACAACAGTATCAATTTGTTTATTTTGAAGTTCCATTTCTTGTTTTCTTTTTTCTTCAAATTCTCGGGCAAGTTTATCTTGCTCTGCTTCTTTTTCTTTACGAAGTTTTTCTTGAAGTTCAATAATCAATACATCTGGTGACTTTGTTGTATCAAGTTCATATTTTTTTGCCATATCAAACGCATCATTAAGGGTAATTGCTTCTATACGGCGAACACCTGATGCAACAGATTCTTCTTTTAAAATTTTAAAGAAACCAATTTCCGAAGTATTATCGCAATGTGTTCCACCACAAAGTTCTATTGAAATACCACCCATATTTACAACACGAACTATATCTCCATACTTTTCTCCAAACAAAGCCATTGCACCGGTTTTCTTTGCTTCATCAATAGGCATTTCTTTTTTCGAAATTTCCATTTTATCAGCAATATATTTATTTACCAATTTTTCAACTTGTTGAATTTGTTCAAAGGTCAAAGCCTTTGGATTCGCGAAATCAAATCTTAATCCTGTTTCACCAACCCATGATCCCTTTTGAGCAACATTTTTTCCAACAATTTCTTGTAATGCTTTTTGAAGAAGATGAGTTCCAGAGTGATTTGCCATAATGCGTTTTCTTGAATCTTTATCAACATTCATTTCAATTTCATCACCAACAGAAATTGTATCACCAATACCTAGGTCAATTTTATGAAAATAAACATTATCCAAAGCCTTTTTCACATCAGAAACATTGTAAATTTTTCCATCTTTTGCAACAGTTCCTTTATCAGAAATTTGACCACCACATTCCGCATAGAATGGAGTTTTATCAACAATCACAAATATTTCATCACCATCAGCCATAGTTGCATTTTGTTCAATAGCCCCATTTTTAACAACAGCTTTTACTTTTGATTTCGAAGTTAAATCAGTGTATCCAATAAATTCAGTTGTGCAACCTTGTGATTTTACATCATACCAAATTTTTTGGTTTCCAGCTTCTCCTTTAAAGTTAGAAGCTTTCTTTGACTTACTTCTTTGTTCAGCCATAGCTTTATCAAAACCAACAGTATCAACAGTCATATTTCTGTTTCTTAAAATATCAGCAGTTAAATCTAATGGAAAACCATAAGTATCATAAAGTTTAAAGGCACTTTCGCCACTTAAAACTTTACCACTTGTTTTTGCAATTTCATTATCCAAAATTTTAAGTCCAGCATCAAGTGTTTGACCGAAATTTTCTTCTTCTGTTTTTATTGTTTGTTTAATAAGATCTTCTGCCTCAATAAGTTCAGGATAAGTATCAGCCATTTGCTCTTTTACATTATCAAACATTTTATAAAATGCAGGTTCTTTTACACCAAGCATATTTATATGACGAAGTGCACGACGCATAATTCTGCGAAGAACATAACCACGGCCTTCATTTGATGGTAATACACCATCAGCAATCAAGAACGAAGTTGCACGGATATGATCGGCAATAACTTTGAATGAAGAAGTATTTTCATTTGTTCTTTTTACACCCAAAACTTCCTCTTCATATTTCATAAGGTTTTGGAACAAATCAATTTTAAAGTTATCATCAACTCCTTGAAGAACTGATGCAATTCTTTCTAGTCCCATACCTGTATCAATATTTTTGTTTTTAAGTTCTACTTTTTCACCACTTGGTAAAGTTTCATATTGCATAAAAACATTGTTCCAAATTTCAATGTATCTATCTCCATCTTCATCCGGAGTTCCAGGAAGTCCACCAGCAACTTCTGGACCTTTATCATAAAACATTTCTGTATCAAAACCGCATGGACCAACATCACCCATTGCCCAAATATTATCTTTTATATCTAAAACTCTTGAATCAGGAACATTTGCAATTTTTTTCCAAAGTTCTCTTGCTTCGGTATCCTCTGGATAAACGGTAAAGTAAAGTCTGTCTTTATCAAGTTTTAAAACCTTTGATAAAAATTCCCAAGCATAAGTAATTGCCTGTTCTTTAAAATAATCACCAAAAGAAAAGTTTCCAAGCATTTCAAAGAATGTATGATGTCTTGTTGTATATCCAACATTATCCAAGTCGTTATGTTTACCACCGGCACGAACACATTTTTGTGCAGTAGTAGCTCTTGTATATTCACGCTTTTCCTTACCTGTAAAAACATCTTTAAATTGGTTCATACCTGCATTTGTAAAAAGCAAGGTCGGATCATTTTGTGGAACCAAAGAACTTGATTTTACAAGTGTGTGTCCCCTTTGTTGGAAAAATTCAGTATAAGTCTTTCTAATATCATTAAGTTTCATTTTTATATGCCTTATTTTATTCTTTTTTTACAATATTTGCGTATTATAAGTCTTTTCCTAACTCTTTTTCAATAAAAAAGTCACTAAAAAAATAAAAATATTGCTATTTTTAAATTACATCTTGAAAAGAAGTTAAAAAAAGTGTAAAATCAAAAGTGATTGAAGGTTTAAAAGGAGAGTTTTATGAAGATATCATACAAGGCTTTATTACTTGCTTTAGTTCCACTTACATTTATTACAAATGTGGCGTTTTCGGCTGATGAAATAATTGATCAATTAGAAGGAGAAAGAAAGACTTTATCTTCCAGAACCTCTACTTCTATATCAACAGATCGTCGCTCTTCTTCCTCTTCAAGACGTAAATCTTCAAAAAGGACTTCTACTTCTACAACGACAACTAGTGGGACTCAGTATTCTCAGGATGATTGTGCAACAAAATATATGCTTGGACTTGATAGGGAATGTTATAACACAAATCGTGTTCAAAGTGGTGGTGCATATGCGGATTGTAGTGATAAAACTATGGCTGATTACTACGATATTATGGATATGCAATTATCATACATAGTTGGTGTAGATAATTTTGTGACTTATAAATCAAAATGTGATACTTATAAGGGATATGCTCTTGATAAATGGCTTTCATCAAAGGGTATAATTGAAAAGTCAGCAATCAAAGGTTCAAGTGAATGTATCCTTGCAACAAAAAGACTTACCGCTGCTAAAAAATGTTATGCGGCCGCTATCGCTCATGATGGAAATTTCTTTGAATTCGATGATTTAATGATGACATCATGCGGTGAAATTCCAGAGGTTGCAAAAAAGTTTTCAAATGCTGGGGATGTGGGACTTTCCAATATTCCACAACTTCTTGAAAATTATTCAACTTTACAATTCACAAATAAATCTGAAAATTGGAGAAGTGCTATCGAAGCTGTTCTTGCAGGATATATTTATGATGCAAGACAAAATTGTGGTGAAGAAAGTTATGATATTCTTGAACTTAATCAATTTACCGAAGATAAGCGCGAAAATATTTTATCCAAGGCAAAAGATAGTTTTGCTTCCGAAGTTGCTTCAAACCTTGGTCGTCGTGCTGGTAACTTTGTAAAAACAGGCTCTGTCGCTATTGCTCCAACAAAAAATGGCGTTGTTTTGGTTCCTGCAACTTCAGGTAAATTTTACAAACAACTTGATGCTACAAATCCTAATAATTTAGGTAAAACAATAGCAAAATCTGTTATCAGAAATTCAAAAACATACGGTGATACAACACCACAAATTAAAAATCTTGAAAATATTTCAAATGTCTATGTAATAGAAGATGTTTCAAGTATTAACAAAGCTCGTGCTCGTCTTTTGAATATTATTTCAACTGGTGATATCGGTTCTACTGAAACACAAGATGATATAGATTATGCAGTGATAACTGGTCTTGGCGGTCGTGTAAGCACAACTGATGCTGGGCTTTATGAAGTAATAAGTAATCTTGCAGAAGGTGATACTTTTGTTATAAAAGATAATTCAAAGAACTGTCAGGTTTTGATGCTTACTTCTGATGGAGAGTTTGATAAACTTTCAAAAATAGAAATAAAAAAGAATAAATCATTGATGACTTATGCTTCTGATTGTTTAAAGGTTGTTGAATAATGGTTGATTTTGGAAAAATAGAAAGTTTATTATCAGAAATTAGGGGGTGTCTTTGACATCTCCTCTTTAACCAATGAATTAAAGGAATTAGAGGAAAAAACTTCATCTCCTAATTTGTGGGATAATCCTGATTTTGCCCAAAAACTTATGTCGCAAAAGGCAGAGGTGGAGCGTAAAATCAATCTTTATGAAACAAAGAAAAAAGAATACGAAAATCTTCATGAACTTTTGGATTTAGCAAAACTTGAAAATGATTCGGATTTGGTTTCCAATACTGAAATTCAACTTGAAAATTTTGTATCAAGTCTTGAAAAGGAAAAATTAAATCTTATGTTGAACGGGGAGGCTGATAATCTTCCTGCCTACCTTGAAATTCACAGTGGTGCTGGTGGAACCGAAGCGTGCGATTGGGCACAAATGCTTCTTCGTATGTATATCCGCTGGGGTGAACGCCATGGGTATAAGGTTGATTTGATTGAGGAACATGCTGGGGACGAGGCAGGTATAAAATCTGCGACATTACAAATTACTGGTATAAATGTTTATGGTTGGCTTAAGGGAGAAAGTGGTATCCATCGTTTGGTTCGTATTTCGCCATTTGATAGCAATGCTCGCCGTCATACAAGTTTTGCCTCTGTCTGGGTCTATCCAGTTATTGATGACAAAATTGAAATTCATATAGAAGAAAAAGATTTACGAATTGATACTTACCGTGCAAGTGGTGCCGGCGGTCAACATGTCAATAAAACCGATAGTGCTGTTCGTATTACACACATTCCAACAGGGATTGTCGTTCAATGCCAAAACGAAAGGTCGCAATTTAAAAACAAAGATGTTGCCATGAGTATGCTTAAATCTCGCTTATATAATCTTGAACTTGAAAAGCGTGCCGAGGAGGAGGCAAAAATCAACGAATCAAAATCTGAAATAGGTTGGGGTGCACAAATTCGTTCCTATGTCCTTCAACCATATCAAATGATAAAAGATTTACGAACAAATTTTGAAACATCAAATATTACATCTACCCTTGACGGTGATATTGATGAGTTTCTTTCTGCAACGCTACTTTATAATAATGTGAAAAAGTAAATTTTTCTTTTATTTAATCATTTTTTATGATATAATTCCTTTTGGATATAAAGCTGAAAGGGAGAATATTATGAAAAAATTTTCATTATTAACGCTTGCTTTTATTATGGGAGCAAGTCTGAATGTTAATGCTAGTACTAATGTTAGTATTGATATGTTTAAAACCAGTATAACTGCTTCAAATAAAAAATTACCTGATTTAATTGAAGTTTGTAACAACATAGAAAATGAATTTAATTTAACATTAAATTGCAATTCTTATGGAAAGTCAGAATTAAAAAAAGTAATGGAAGAAGCTCTTAAAAAAGAAGATGAACGTATTAAAAAAGAATTTGATGAAGAAGTAAGAAAAGAAAAATTTGCCAGAGTAAATTCTTTTGTTGTAAAATTGAATGAAGGAATAGTTTATACAGATTACATGAAGGTTTGTGAAGCAATGAAAAAGGCATATCCTGATTGTAAAATGCCAGAAGATTGTGAAGATAGTTCAATAGAAACAATTTCTTCTCAAGCAAATGAATGTTTATATGGTATTTCTGGAAAATCTTCAAATTGTAATGATTATATTAATATTACTTTTAATAAAAGTAATGTAACAGTTAATGGTAAGTCAGCTTATGAAATAACTATATCCAATACTGATAATAAAATGCTAACTAGCTCTTGGGATATTCCTAAAAATATTACCATGGAAGAGCTTGCAGAATATGATTATATTTATAGTAAACTTGTAGAATCAAAACCAAATATTAAAGAACATTTTACTAAAAAAGTGTTTGATAGTTGTATTTATAAATCTATTCAACAAAAAAATAATAGTTTTTAAGGAGTAAAATTATGAAAAAAATTTCAGTATTAGCTTTAACTCTTGCTGTTTCATTGGATTCAATTTGTGTATTTGCAGCAAGACCAAAAACTACTCGTAAACCTACACAAAAACGTTTTGCTGCTATGTCAAAAATAAAAAAGGTTAAAGTTCCTGCTGTTGAAGAAGTTGCTACACCTGTTGCTCCAGTTGTGGAACAACCTGCTGTTGTTGCTCCTGCACCTGTTGAACCAGTGCCAACAACTGTGACTTCAAACACAACAATAAATAATTATCACACAAATGATTTGGCAACAATTAAACAAGCAGTTCGTGAAGAGTTAGAAGCGCAAAATCAAATTAATACTACAGAAACTTTAGCAAGAACAGCTTCTAATTCAGAAGAAATAAAAACTGCAAAAAACAATCTTGCAACAAAGATTGATGAAACAAGAATGGCTTGTTCAGATATAAAACATAATTTGGATACAATTTTTGGTTTAAGCGTTGCAACAACAGTTAGTTCTGGTTTAGGAACTGTTGCAGCAGGTTCTGCATTGGCTGTTGGTATTGTTAAATCTGTTAAAGATAAAAAGATTGAAGAAAAAGAAGCTCAACTTAGTTTTCTTACATCTAAGACAGATAATTTAAGTGAAGATCCTGAAGAACTTAGAGAACAACTTGGTCAAATTTTACCTGAACTTGATGACGAATATTCAAGACTTAAAAAAGAAATTGAAGAAGATACTAAAAAGTCAAAAGTTCTTGGCAATATAAGAACTGGTTTGATGGCTGGGGCAACAGCAACTTCACTTGTTTCAACTGGAACATCTATTGGTGCAACTGTAACTGCTTCTAAATTGGCTGAAAAAATGTCAAGTTGTAATGCAAAACTTTCTGAATTAAAAATTGCTAAAAATACTTTGATTGCTGTTTTGGAAGATGCAGAACGACCATCAACTATAGCAACTGCTGACAACATTCTTAACGCTTGCACAGGTTATGACGAAGCAAACATCAAAACACTTAAAACTACTATGACTGCATCTGCTGTTGTATCAGGTATCGGAAGTGCGGTTGCAGGTGCTGGAACTGTTACTTCGATTATGGCAAACACTGATAAAACAAGAAATGATAATTCAGAAAAAGGTCAAAAGAAAGAAAAGGCATTGAACCTTACAACAAATATTTTGGCTGGTGTTGCAACAGGAACATCAGGTGCATCAACAGTTCTTTCTGCAACTGCAATTTCACGAGCAAAGAAAGATAGTGAAATGGCAGGAAATTGTGAAAGTGTTTTGGCACAATAAA
>AUXO016002964.1_pt1 | contig 12623 bp, 15 predicted proteins | sample 768731 | NCBI WGS metagenome assembly AUXO01 (sample SAMN02715735, study PRJNA202380) | gut metagenome | biome: sheep rumen | host: Ovis aries | place: New Zealand: Palmerston North | reverse complement strand
AAAGTATTACAAGTGGCACATATTGTCCGTGATATACAAACAAAATAAATACATTTGTTTTTCGTATGTGAACATTTAAAATTATATAAATTATTTTTAATTTGTTGCAATTTATAAGATAATATGTTATAATATTAATAGGGATAGATTATCTATCTTTTAGACAGGAGGTGTTTCAAATGCCAGATGGTGCTAAAAATGAGATTGAAAAGAAGCCTGAAAACGAGAATCTACTTTCTTATGAAGTTCTTGCTCAAAAGAACAAGGAATTAGAAGCTAAAATTGATGCTCTACAAAAAATTGTAGATGATACTAAAAAGGTTGTTCTTACCAATTTCACAAGTTCTTCTCCTAATGAACCTAAGAAGTCAGATACTGAAGTTCATGAGAAGTTAAAAAAGAAGTTATATTCTAGTCTTAGACTAAAAACAGAATAGAAAGGAATGATTATAATGAATGAGAATATGACAAATTTAGAATTAGTTCAATACGTTGGTTTACCTGACGAGATACTTGAAGATTTAGCAGTTGCTCAAGGAGCAGAATGGCAAGCTAAGTCTAATCAATTTATTGAGGCAATCTGTAACAAGATTGTTTACCAAACTGTTGATATGTTTGGTTGGGAAAATGTTTTCAAAAAGTTCGATAGTTTCCCTGTTAATTATGGAGATACAATTGAAAATATCTATGTTGAAACTCCTGAAGGATACCAATTCAATAAGGATGCAACAGACCCATTTACTAAGAAAGAAAACTTAGTAAAAGTATTATATGCAACAATCAATTATGAAATGCAATATCAAGCTACAATTCAAGATACATTATTACGTAGAGCAGTTTTAACTGAATATGGTTTAATTAATCTTGTAAACTCTATCTTAGCAAGTTTAACTACTGCAAAGAATGTAGATGAATATTTTGCAACAATTCGTATGTTAAATAATCCTGTATTATATGGTAACTCTACAGGTGCAGGAACTGAATTAGACCCTAAGCAATTTGCTGAGTTAGAGGTTAGTGGAACAGATGCAAACAAGGCTAAGCAAGTAGCTGATAAGATTGTAGATGTAGTATCTTCATTCCAATTACCATCAAGAGACCACAATGCATTAGGTATTCTTAATGCTTCAAGTGCTTCTAATATCTTACTTATCATTAAGAGAACATTGTTAAATAAGATTAATTTAGATTACTTAACTGGAGTATTTAATTTACAAAAGGTTGATATTATTAAAAATATAATCACTGTAGATACTTTCCAAGTAACAACTAAGGGTGAAGATAATGATACAACTTATGGAGAAGATATTGATTTCGTAATTATGGATACTCGTTGTTTCGATAACCATGTTGCATTACAAGATGGTGGTATGATTTATAATCCAAAAGGAAAATATACTAACCATTTCTTAAACTTATGGAAAATTATTTCATTTAAGTATTTCTACAATGCTGAAGCATATAAGATTGTAGAAGCTAGCGAAGATGATTCTGAAAACGAGTCAAACGCTGAAGCTCCAGCAGGAAATTAAAATTAATTGGAGGTTGATAATATATGTATAGATTACATTATGTTCGTGGCATAAATACATATGATACTCTACAATTCGATTCATTATCTGACCAAGAAGATTTCTTTGATGATTGTGTTGTAGGACAACCTGTAGATGAGTATTATCCTCCTCTATATAAAAATAGAATTAAATTTGCATTTGATAATTCCTCTATAAATAGTTTACAAGCTAATTATCTATCCCTAACTTATAAAGAAAAGACTTATTACTATTTTATAGATAGAATAAATTATATTTCAGAAGATTTATTTGAATTTGAAATTACAATGGATACTATTCAAACATATATGTTTAATATTCAAAAAAGAGGTAGGATTTCTAGAAAATCAATACAAAGATATTTAAGTAATTCTATAAATAGAAGTTATGTAAGAGAAAATATTTCAGAAGGTTCTATGAATTTAGTTTCATCTTATTCTACAACACCAGAATTCATTTATGCTATTGCTCAATTTGCAGAATATCATGGACCAAATGCTTCAGATGTAGATTTTATACATTTTAAGAAATCAACTGACAATGGCGATATATTAGTTCCTAATGGTATGATATATTATATAATGCCTATACCAATTACTTATCCAACAATGAATGTAATTAAAATTAAGGTAGGAACTGAAGAAGTTAATGTTAGACTTAGTGGAACGTCTTTTAGAGATGCTTTACAGCATATGATTTCCGACCCATATTGTGTTTCATTACAATTAATAAGTAATTATTTCTTAGATAATTCATTTAACAAGTATTATAATTCAGCTGATGGAACATTAGAAATTATGGATGGTAATAACGGCATAGAATTTAATACATCTGAACCATTTTATGAATATACTAATGGAATAGGAAATGTTATTAAATTACCATTTATTAATATATCAAGATTTCCATTAAATTATCGTTCATATACTTTCTATCCATCATTAATGCAATTTGAAAAATCTTTATCTATAAACAATTCATTTAATCCTAAATATGTTCCTTTCCTATTAGATGAAAATTATATAAATTATGATTTTGGAGAAAAAACAAGACAAACTTCTTATCCATTACATGAATTAGAAAGTGGAACAGGTTCGTATTTAAGATATTATACTAAATTCGATTTAGAATCTGGTTTTAGAAGTTATAAGATATATGACTCTACTGATACAAGTGATAAATTTTTTACAAATATAAATATTGTTTCTCAACCTACAATGGTTTTAAATAAAGATTCTTGGGAGCAATATTATGCATATAATAAAGCTAATTATACAGTTGGAATAAGTAGAGATATGGCAAATATAATTTGGAGTGGAGTTTCAGGAACCGCTATGCAAACACTAAAGACAGATATTACTGGTCAAACGCTTAGAAATAATGGTTTAACACAAATTTATAATGCAGTTGATACTAATAATCCTCAAGGTATTTCTAGTGGTGCTAATACAATGACTACAGGACATATGTGGTCAAGTTATGGTAAAGCACAAGCTAAAGTTGGTATTGCAAACACAGCTATACAAATGGCAAATTATGCAATAGACCAAAGAATTACTAGAGAAAATGCAGGTAATGCTCCAAACGATATCACAGGTGGAAATAATGCAATAAATGATTTTGGTAGTAATACTTTTATTACATATGCTAGATTTTTTAGAGTTACAGATTATCAAGCAGTAGCTCGTAAAATAGAATATTATGGATATTCTGTAGATGAATATTATACTCAGAATTCATATAATGGTTTTAATGATTCAAAGATAAGGTATTATTACAATGTTTTACAAATGGATTCTCTTGAATTAACTGAAAATATAATTATTCCTAATGATTTAAAAGCAGATTTTATATTAAGATTAAAAGCAGGTATTAGATTATGGACTATACATAATTCTAATGAATATATAGGATATGCTTTAACTAAAGATAATGTAGAAATAGCCAATTTATCAAATTAGAAAGGAGAGATAATATAATATGGATTTAAGTCAAGCATATGATTATCTAAATCTTTCTCAATTAATGAAGAGATTAGGTTTAGATGGACATTATATAAAATTTAAATATTTAAAAGGTTTAGTTAATACTAAAATATCAATGTTTAAATATAAAAATCTTCCAGGTTCTTTAACTAGCGAGATTTTAGAAACTGCATTAATGTTTAATAATCACTTATGTTTTTATAAAAGTGAAACATTTGGAATTGTTCTATGTAGATATCTTCCTTTAGGTGAATTTGATATTTATTGGAAACCTACACACGTTGATTTATTAGCACTTAATGGTAAAACTATTGCTACAAAAGTTCCTTATGAAGATATCGTATTAGTAAGAGATAATGAATGTGATATTATTCCATTCTTATGGATTTTAGAATTCATTGAGGTTTTAGAAAGAGTAGAAGATACTTTAATGAAAAACATGATTCTTCTACAATTACCAATAGTATTCACAGGTAAAAAAGAACAAGTAAATACTTATAAGCAAATGATTAAGAAAGCATTAAATATTGACCCATTTGCAATTGCTGATAAAGAAACAATTGATAGTTTAAAACAATTTGATATTAATCTACCTGTTAAATTAGATGAAATACTAAGTGTTTATAAAAACTATAAGAATATGTGTCTTGAAAGCGAAGGAATCTATGGAACTGAAACACAGAAAAAGGAAAGACTTTTAGTTGGTGAAGTTCAAAGTCAAACTGAATATGTAGATTACAATTATCAAGGTTTCAAACGTATGAGAACCGATATGATAGATGATTATGAAAAGAAATTTGGAGAAAAACTTGAACTTGTTGAACAATATGTAGAATTCAGAGAGCAAGATATAGAACTTCAAAATCAATTAGTTAACCAATTTAGTAATCGAAACGAAGGGGGTAATAATGATGTGTCCAATATTTGATGCTCTAGATGATTTCCCTAAAGTTTATGAAGTTATGCTTGAATATAGAACTCAATTTGAAGCAGTATTAGATAATTTGCAAGCTGACCAAGTTGCAGGTATTCTAAATGCTATAGAAGATAGATATTGTATGTATCGAATTAGTGAAACTGATAAAGACGATTGGGTATTCTATATGAAAAAGCGTTTAAGATTAAATAAGGATTATTTTAAAAGAGTTCTTGATAAATATTTTGAAGAATTAGATGAAACTCAAGGTTATGCATATAATAAGACTTCTACTACAGGAACAACTTCTAGTGGTTCTGGTTCATCTAATGCTACAATTAATGAAGAAAATAATATTGATACTACTTCTTCAAATAGCGTTGTAGGTCATTCTACAAATAATAAATTAACTACTCATATAGAATTACCTAATAGACAAACTCAAAATGAATATCCAAATGATAAATTAAACGAAACTGGAGATTCAGATTATTCAGATAGTAATAGTGCAACTGAAAATAAAGATTATAGTTCAGATATTACAGATGATAGAACTTATGCCCAAAGTAATGAATCTCAAGAAAGTTTTTCCGAGCAACGTTCAGGTGGTGTAAATGTTGTAGACCAAAGAGAACGTATGTTAAAATATATCAAAAATATTTATTATGACTTTACAGAATTATTTAAGGATTTAGTTTTACAATTATATTACTAAAGAAAGTGAGGTATATAATAAATGAAGGATAATACATTATATAATATAGGATATGCTTCAGGTGGTGTTAGTTTTACAACATCACTTGGAGTATTATCCCTATCTCCAGAATTGATGTTAACTTATTTATCAATTCTTTGTATGGTGGTTTCTCTAGTTTCTACATTAATCTTAACTACAATCAAGATTGTGCAACTTGTTAAAGAAAAGAAATATGCAGAAGCTAAGGAAGAACTTGCTCAGTCAGCTCAAGATTTGGCTGAGAAAGTAAATGATATAAATGATAAAATTAATGAAACGAAAGGAGAAAACAAATGAAAACTTATAATGAATTAGTTGATGTTGTTGATAATTTAGAAAGTGAAGTTCCTTCTATATTACCTAAAGCAAAATTATATACTGATACTAAATTTAGTGCAGGTTTAAAACGTTTAATAGTTGAAACATTACCAACTGAAAATATTGACCCTAATACAATTTATTTAGTATTAAATCCTTCAAGTGAACAAGAGCAAAATGTTTATGATGAATATATAAGAATAAATAACGCTTGGGAATTATTAGGAAATACTGGTTCTGCTGGTGTAAGCATTTATGCACATAAAATTTATATATCTGCAGGAACAACTACAAAAATAAGAGCAATTGTTTATTCAACTATATCTACAGCTTTTACTTTTGATACATTTAAAACTTATTTAAATAATAAACGTTTTACAAATGAAGCTTATTGTTTATTTGCAAGTGGAACTATTGGCATTAATTCATTTACAGTATATGGCTTATATTATAGTAATGGTAGTTTAATGTGTTATAATTCAAATGGAAATACAACAATGGCATCAGATGTATATACTTTCTCTGATTTACCTGATTTAATTTAATATTAATCTTTGCACACTACGCTCATTAGAAATTCATTATAGAAAGGAAGTGAAAACACCCCTTTTTGAGATATATTTGCACCTATCTAGTGGGCGTAAGTGTGGAGATTAAAATTGTCCACACACTAGAAATGATAGACAAGTGAATAATATAGATACAAGCCAACCTAGGAATAGGGTATCTGAGTAGGCACTCGTTCACACCTTGATTTTCAGTGCAAATTAAAAAGCCGTATGGTATTACATTACCAAATACGGCTTATTTTTATTTTACATCATATCGACAATATACTCCATAAGTGTATATGCATCTTGATTTACATAATTAATTTCAAAATGATAATAACGATATTTTAATAGAGCAAACCATGTTTTTCGTAATATTTCAATATTGTAATAATTTGGTTCATCATTATCCAAAATATGATAAGTTATATCTTCCTCAATTACTTTTCTTACGCTCTCTAAAAGCAATTTACTATCTGCCCTTACATATACATTAAGTGTATAACTATTGAAAACAAATCTTGCACGTAATTTGTCATTAGGCTTTTTCTCAGCACATACAACTTTATTAGCTACCATAACATCATTATTATAGTGGTAGTCATGATATGCAGTTCCTTTTGTAAGTTTAAATAGAGGTGTTTCTTCTTCAATCTTTAGTAATTCAGCACTATGCTTAGCATACTCAACTAATAGCCCACGCTCTTTGTCAACGTATAAACCATTGAAAACTTTAACATTAAAATACTCACAATATGGATTAAAGAAATTAAGGTTATTTCCTAATACTAATATCTTACCATTTTTACGGTGTCTAAATACAGTAGATGCAAACTCTAATAATGCAACAACTTCATCTTTTAAGTAGTGAATATTTGAGCCTGTTGGTATAATAGCCTCATCATATATTATTAATGATACATTACTGAAGTTCATTGATTTATATTGTTGTGCTATTGATAATGGAATAATATATCCTAAAGTATTTCCACCCCATATATACGAACCTCCTCCTTTTTTATCACCTTTAAAGTTAACATTATCTACTATATTATCAAGTAATTTTTCCTGTGCACTGCATTCCGTTTTATAGCGTCTACTATAAATGAATTCCTCACCTTTATCTCTAAAGTTCATACATCCAAGAATTTCAGCTTGTGTAGTTTTACCAATTCCACGTCCACCCATGCAGACATTTAGAAAGCACCCCTTAGAAAGTATCTTTATAATATCCCAATAGGTTTCACAATCTAATGTCATTTTAAGACGCATTTCAGCAGGTTGTAATTTAGGCTTTGCCATTTATCTTTTTCTCCTATCTTTTAAAATTTCAATACATCCATCTTCACAAATAACAATAAAATCATAATCTAAACATCTAATATAAGAATAATCTATATCTAAACTATCGATTTTATCTAAAAGATTTTCTAATCCTTTAATACTATCACCTTTAATATACTGTTGTCTATTACAAAAATTATTATTAGTTTTAACAGACCAAACGTAACCAGAATCATATATACTTATTATTAAATAATTCATTTTCTTTTTCTCCTATTCTTTCAAAGTAAATGTTGTTGGTATTAATACAGTTCCACCTGGCACTTGCATTGGAAGCAATTTGTATCCATCAATAGTAAGACCTTTATCAAATACATTGAAAACATTATCTTTTTCAGTATCTAGTAAATAGTCTTTAGTTGCATCATTCATACCTGCACATGTAATAGTATATTCAATGTCATTATCTTTACCTAATTCACAAAAGCAATAAGTTTTCTGTCTTATATATTTACTTTTTAACTCAGTTGCCTCTAGTTTAAATTTGCCAAGTATAATTTGGTCTACAATATTAGGGTCTAAATCTCCTAACGTATGAACACTATCAGTATCACAATATACAAAGTTTTCAAAACCTGTAGAGCAAATTGCATCATCAATTATTAAATGAGCATAACTTACAATTGCTATTGCCATAGGTAAGTAATATTTTTTCATATCTTGTTCTTCAGTTGTTGCGAAACATAATGTTCCACTTTCGTCAAGATAAGGTATTTTAGATGAACCTTTACAACGTGAACCAAACTTTCCATATAAACTATTTAGCATTAATTTTGCAATGGCTCTTTTAGCACCTACATTTTCACACTTTATCATATACCATTTATTAATATATCTAGAAAATATTCCTGTAGTTGTTTTAAAACCAAATATTTCTAAATAAATTAAACATTTTACATCATAATGTCTATAAAGTATATCTAAATCAATGTTTGAAATATACATTGTTTCCAAACCATCAGAATTAATATAATATGAACCCTCAGCCCACATTACATTTTTCTTTAGTAATGATGGTAAATGACCTTCTTTTAAAGTGAACTCTATATCAACCTTGTAAAGTTCAAACTTATAACGACCTGGAGTTTCACACCTAATTGGTTTTCCAAATGGTAATTCACATGAACTCATAACTGCTGGATACATTGAATTGACATCGTATCTTTTTACATTATATAGAACTTGTCCTTCATATAATGGATTGACTTGACACCTACCACCACGATATGCTAAACGATATTCTTCAAGAAAATCAGTATCTAATTGTGGAAAATACTCAGGCATATATTTAAAATCATCTGAAAAGTTATGATATGCACAACTTGCAGTTGTCATTTGATTAAGACCTAGAGCCTTTAATTCCTTTAAGGCTAATGCAACGATTTTTACATCATTAAATACATAGTCTAGCGTAGTTTCATCTACAGTATAATCATTATAATCAATATGACCTTTTAACATAGGCAACTTGAAATCTCTTGCTATTTTTTCAACCTTAAATGGTATTATTTTTAAACTGTCTTGGAATTTTATAGTGCAGTTTCTATGTGGGTGATATGTAATCTGATAAAATTGACCCATGTCGCTAATTAGAGTATTATAACAAGCACTATCTTTAGAAACTATTTTGGGCTTATATTCTAGTTTTTGTCTAATAAAATAATTCAACATGAAAGAACCATCGAACTTTAGGTTATGGAAATATACAATAAATCCATTTAGATTTTCTTTAACGAATTTGAAAAACTGATTTATATCTTCACCCCAATTTATTATTTCACCATCAGGATTAGAAATGGCGTATAGCCACACTTTAGTGTAGCCATACTTTTGATAATATTCATATGTTGTAGTTTCGAAATCTGCAACAACCCATTTATCATTATTTTCCATATTATTTATTACCTTCTTTTACAGGTCTTATTCTATCAACTAATTCATTATATTTATCTTCAGAAATTAGAGTTTGTAATCTATCAAGAATTACCTGTTCTTCAGTATCACTATCTATGTATTGAGTATCTACTGTATAATTACGTTTATTTTTAATTCTATGTTTTTCATTTGGAACATAATACTGAGTTATATTTGGTAACATTGAAGATATTTCATCTGCAGATAAATCTGAAACTATATTTATTATATTTTCATTAACCTTAATTGCTTTTAATGCTGAAATATAATTTTCTTTGAAAGTAAAATCTTTCTTTTCTACCCAAGCACCACTGGTAATTTCTCTTGAACGCCTTTCTGCACTTGCTAATGCTTTATTCTTTTCAGCTAGTGCCTGTTGGAAACTCATAATATACTCAAGGGGATTTTCTTTAGATACATTTTTTATAGCCCTTGCAAATTTTCTTTGCTCCTTAATTTTAATTTCTTTTAGAGAAGCAACTCCATATTTCATTTTTGCCGCCTTAGCGTAAAGCATTGACCCTTTAACATATTTAGATAAGTCTATCTCGGCACGTTTAGCCTTGATTTTCTCGTGAATTGCAGTTTTTCTTTCCTTCTCATTTTCAATTAAATCTAAGGCATGTTGTTCAGATTTAGTTAATACTTTAATTGCCATTTACTTTTTCCTCCTTATTTTGCAATTATTATATAAAAGAAAAAGGAGTTGAAGATTATTCAACCCCTTATGAGTTTTAACTTTGGATTATTCCTCAGTTGTTCCTTGTAAGCCCTTGAAATAATCCTCAAGAGTAGCCTTTTCTATTTCAGCCTCTTTAATATCATGGAAGTTTTGAATGACACAAACTGTCTTTTCTAATAAGATACCCTCTGAGTTTTCATATTCCTCGGTTGTTAGGAAATAGTCATTAGGTGATAATTCGAAATCTAGTGGGAAATTAAGATTTGATTTTTCAATATCTTTTAAAACTGCATTTGTTGGTCTAACTGTAATAGAACCTTTCATACCATTGACTTTACCAAACCACTTTGGAATACTAATTGTAGTTTGCTTTCCTTTGTCATCTACCTTTGTGATTTCTACTTTCTTTTGAAATACTGTTAATTTGAAATTTGCCATTTTCGTTTTCCTCCTATTTTGTATTTTCTTTATGGCTATTAATTAGAGTATAAATTATAATATAACTTTCAACTAAATCGTTTCCCATCATTTCCCAAGGAGTTATACAATCATTTTGGAAAGTATAAATCTTTGAGTTTTGGTAAGTGCTATTCTCAGGGTCATTCTCAAATAATTTTAATGCCTCACTTACATTTCCTTGGAAAAGTTTAATTGAAGGTTTATTATTACATATACCTTTGATTAATATTTTTGCAGTATCTATGAAATGATTTTCTAGTAATTCTTTCAATGTCATATCACTCATAAAATGAAAACGCTCCTAAATCATAATTATCTAAAATGAAATCGTCTAGTAAATCCTCAATTATTCCATTAAACAAGATAGCATTTAATTTACTAAAATACTTTTGTAATTGTTTAATAACTTTAATTGTAGTATCAGGATATAAACTATTTTTAGATACTGCCTTAAAATATGCTTCTCCATTTGCACATATAAATCCGATTAGATTTCCTTTGTGCTTTAAGATGTAGTTTATTTCATACGGATTATTTCTAATTGCTACTAAAGATAAGTCTGTATGAGAGTTTGTTGCATAGTCTATAAGTTTATATAGACACTTAACTTCAATTAGTTTCATAGATACTCCTTTGTAAATATGGTAGGGGAGGGAGTGGGAGGGTGGGAAATAAACCTACTTCCAATTTTGACCCCTATCGGTATTTTGAAAATTGAATTTTTAATAAGGTTTCAAACTTAATTTAGATATTAAATAGAAAAACTGCCTTATATAGCAGATTTCCATTTATACATTAAAATTGTGTAGTATCTGTTATTAGATATCATGTTTCCAGATAATCTAGCATCTAGTATTGGAAACTAGATTATATCATAATTTGAAATCTAGTATGTATTACTAGATACAACCTTTAAATAAAACTATACTTTGTAAGCACTCTATAATGTGGGCTTTATAAAGTGCTATGTATAGTTATTATAAGTTAGTCTTGTATAATGTAATGTAATTGTCTTTCAAGTCTTACGTTGAAAGTTAAATCCTCATTGACACTATCAATAATGCCTCGATAGCCACTTACTGAACAGCCACAACCGATAATTGATTTTCCGGTAAAATATGCTTTTAAAGTTGCCATTGTTAAGCCTTTTATAACCTCAAAAGGCACGTTCAATAATAAATTGTCTAAGCATTGGAAATATGTATCAGTGATATATAAATCTTTTAAAGATACATATACTTGACCTTGATATTTAGTCTCGTTGCCAAGTTCATCTTTTTCCTTACAATTAAACTTAGGAACGAAAGTAATTTGCTTTTCCTCAGTTCTTTTTAATTTGCTTTCTAATTGAAAACTAATAGTATTTAGTGTTTGTTTTTCTTTTGTATTTTCCATTTTTTCTTACCTCGTTTATTTTCTATTTTCTAACTTAGCCCACATTATAAGTTATATTCTATATATAGCCCTATAAGTCAATTTTAAGCCTTATATATAAACTCGGCTACTATTTCACCCGTATCGCTATCAATTAAATCAATTTCAATGTTTTTGCAAAAATCAAACGTTATATACATTGGTTTACTATCTTTAAACTCAATTTTAATTTGATTATCAAAGATATATAATTCCTTGAATTGATAAGAAAAAATCTTAAAAATTGGATTGTCATTATTGAAATATAAATCAATTACTAAGTCATCATTTAATAATTCAATACTTCTAATAATTGCTTTTATATCTTCGTTAAAATTACTTCTTGTGTTTATATCATACTTGTATGTTTTCATTTTTCCACCCTCATTATTTTATATTTAGGGCTATATACACAATATAACTTATAATGTTTATTAAATTGTCAATGTATCAACGACCTTAAGAGTAATGTTATTAGCCATGTCTTAGGTATGCACTTCCATGCTTTACACTTATATTATAACATATAATAAAAATAAGTCAATAGGCTTTTTTCAAAAAAGTGAAATAATACAATTTTTGAAAAATGTCCGTATATCACGAACACAAAAATGATATTAGCGTTAGTTATAACTAACTGCTAAAATGAATAATATTTTATGAAAATGCTTTCATATCGAATAATATTTGTCTTTGTGTTGCGAACACGTGTTGGTGGGGGGCGAACAAAAGTGTGCCATCTAAATACTTTT
>AUXO014099911.1_pt1 | contig 12623 bp, 20 predicted proteins | sample 768731 | NCBI WGS metagenome assembly AUXO01 (sample SAMN02715735, study PRJNA202380) | gut metagenome | biome: sheep rumen | host: Ovis aries | place: New Zealand: Palmerston North | reverse complement strand
TTCAGTATGTGAAAATAGGTTATGTAAACAAAACTTTACATGATACATACGGGGGTGTAATATAATAAAATTAGGAAAGGGGGAATCTCACAGTGAAAATCCAATCAATAATCGAAGATGTTTTGATAACAAGTGGAATTGCGGTATCGATGGTAGATATTCATCAGATTCTATCGATTATTCTTCTCGTATTTAACGTATTGTGGTTATTAGCGAAGTTCGGAATCAAAGTTTACGAACATATTAAAAACAAACAATATAAAGAAATCGCGGAAGATATCAAAGAAACAAAAGATGGATTAGAAGATTTATCACATAAAGTGGATTCCGATAAAAGTAAACAATAATATATGGGTGATTGTAAAGTTCCATCACGTTCGGATTGGTTATTCGGTGGTTTACTCGGAAATGATATTTTAAGTGATAAACCAAAACTAACCGAATCATACGTTCGATACATGTTATCGCAAACGTTAGAAATGTTCGAATATTCCGGTTTACCGGAATCAATTCCACAAAAAGAGATAGAAGTATTACATCAGATTAACGCGTTCGCAATATGGAAAAAAGTAAAAGATAAATTGTACGTTTTCCACGGTGGATTAGGTGGTGAATTAGATGAATATTATCATCCAACCATCGCAACGATTAGTAATCCTTATTTGAATTATTCCGGTACGGAAAAAATCGGTAAAGATTGCGTAGTTACATGGAATGATAAACTTCGTTATGGTTTATTACCAATGTTCAATCGTTATGCGTGTATGCTTGCGGATGTCGATATTTCGATTCGTTTCGTATCAATTAACGCGCGTATTCCTTATTTAATTAACGCGGAAGATGATAACACAAAAGACAGTGCAGAAACCGTATTAAAAGATATATGGGATGGTACAAAGTTCGGTGTTATTCTTAATAAGAAGTTATTAGATAAAAATGGAATGTTCACCGCGGAATTTGGCGCGAAACAAAATTCAAACATTAAAGATTTAATCGAATTAAGGCAATATCTAAAATCATCGTGGTATATGGAATTAGGAATCCAATCCAATTACAACATGAAAAGAGAATCACTTAATTCGAATGAAACTACCATGGATGAATCAGTTCTATTACCGTTAATCGATGATATGTTAGAATCACGTGAACGCGGTTTAGAAGAAGTTAACAAAATGTTTGGTACGAACATAACTGTTAAATTAAGTTCTTCATGGCAAAAGATACGCGAAGAAATCAAAAATGAATTAAAGAAACAAGAGATGGAATCGCGTGAACAAGAGAAAACATCCGGTGATGGTGAGAATCCACCAAAAGAAGAAACGGAAACCGAAACTACGGTATCCGAAAAAACCGAAGAAAAGGAAGTTAAAGAAGATGAAACTAATTGATTTATTCGAATCTAGTTATGGGATATTTTCGGAAATCGATTCCATTAATTCTTCGGAACAAACACCGTTGTTTCCATGGTTAGATAATGCGTTAGCGACTAAATTAGATGAATTATATTATTTATCTCATTCAGGCGATAAATGTATATCCAAGTACTACCAACGTTTAATTGAACGTGAAGAAAAGGGTATTATTCCAAGTTCGTTAACCGCGTTAGCAAAGTCAATAATGGTTAAATTTGGTGATAAATGGAATCGTTTATATGATGTGTTTATCACGGAACATTACAAACCATTAGAAAACTACAACATGGAACAAAAGGAAACACCGAATGTTACGCGTACCAAAAATGTTAAATCAGATGTAACAGTGAAAAACGATGTATATGGTTTCAATTCCACTGCGAAAGTACCGCAATCGGAAAGTAATACAAGTGGTGAAAAATTGAACAATGAAGAAACCGAAACCGAAACCGGAACACGCGATTTAGAACGTTCCGGTAATATCGGTGTTACCACATCGCAACAAATGTTACAATCGGAAATTGATTTAAGAAACGGATATGATTTCTATGATGGGATTATGTCCGATTTGGATTCCATTATATGTTTATTGGTTTATTAAGAAAGGGGAAACGTTATGAATAAAAACATGCGTAAAATGTATTCACAAGAAGAAGTTCTTACCATGGTTAATGATTTAGATTTAATCAAACAAACCGCGGTGGATATTTCTGATTTACCAAGTACCGCGGAAATGATTTCACCATACAAAGAAGTCATTCAAAAAGCATTAAAAAGTAAATGTATTAAATTGAATGGTCTTTATTACATGGTTACACGTTTTGGTGGCGATGAATGGGTTGGCGGATTTTATTCCAATTCATTCGGTTATGCGGTATTACATGTGTACGTATTAAGTGGTACGTACTATATACAATTTGACAACCAATAAACAATTTATTTATGAAAGGAAATTAAATTTATGTCTAAAAAATACGTTCCAAGTGGATATCAAATTATCGTTTTAGATTTATCCGATAAAACATCCGGTACAGCATTTACACCGGAAACAGAAGATGAAAAAATTTTATATGAAATTTTAAGAGCTAGTAAAACATCAAAACCTATTTTATTAGAAATTAATACACCTAATATCGCATTATCCGGTTTTTGTGTTATGGAAGATGATGTTACAATTTATCTAAGTACACCAAATTTTACCGAAAGTATAACTTTTTCGGACGATAAACTTTTGTGGACAGAAACCGAATAGAATAAAGAAAGGAAGTTAAAAATTTATGCAAGTCAAACAAGTTTATACATTATTAAATGATGTAATTAAAGAAACATTAGGCGAAACCGCGGTAGTCAATGAAGATTTAACCGGTTTAGTCGATTTAGGCGATTCAATCGCCAACGCGGTCGGTTACGACAATTATGTTCGTAAATTAGTCGACCACATCGGTAGAGTTATTTTCGTTAATAGAAAATATTCCGGTGGTGTTCCATCAGTGTTAATGGATGGATGGGAATACGGTAGTATTTTAGAAAAAGTCAGTGGCGATTTACCCGAAGCAACCGAAAATGAATCATGGGATTTAACCGATGGTGCTAGTTACGACCAAGATGTATTCTATCAACCAAAAGTAGAAGTGAAGTTCTTTAATAAAAGAGCAACATTCGAAATTCCCGTTTCATTCACTGAAAAACAAGTTAAAGAATCATTCAGTTCCGCGGAACAAATGAACGCGTTCTTATCAATGATTTTTAACGAAGTCGATAAGGCGATGACCGTTAATATCGATAATCTCATTATGAGAACAATTAACAATTTCATCGGTGAAACAGTTTACGATGAATATGGTAGCGGTAGTCAAACCGGTAATTCCGGTGTTCGTGCGGTCAATTTACTTTACGAATACAATTCCGCGAACGGAACATCATTAACACCAAAGCAAGCATTAGCAACACCCGAATTCATTAGATACGCAAGTTATCGTATGAAATTATACGCGGGTAGATTTGCGAAAATCTCTCGTTTATTTAACATCGGTGGTAAAGCAAGATTCACACCACGTGATTTGTTACACATCGTGTTACTCGATGAATTCGACGCAAGCGCAAGTGTGTATTTACAATCCGATACATTCCACGATGAACTCGTTAAATTACCAACCGCGGAAACTGTCGCGTTTTGGCAAGGTAGCGGAACAACATACGATTTCGATGATACATCCAAAATCGATATCAAAAAATCCGATGGAACATCTATCACGGTTACCGGTGTTCTCGGTGTAATGTTTGATAGAGATTCACTCGGTGTGTGCCAAACACCCGATGGTCGTAGAGTAACCACTCACTATAACGCGAAAGGTGAGTTCTTCACAAATTGGTACAAATTTGATGCCGGTTACTTTAACGATTTGAACGAAAACTTCGTTGTGTTCTTCGTTGCTTAATCATTACAAAATTAACGGGTGGGTGATTCATTCATCCATCCGTTTTTCTTAAAGAAAGGAAATTAAATATGGAAAAAATATATTTAGGTGAATTCCGTATAGATTCAAATATACTTCCACCGAACATATTTAGTAAATTACTCGATATTACTAACGCGTTTTCAATAACCGTTACCGATTTTAATAAAACCGCTTTTAGACCAAGTGTTTTACCATCTACCGCGAAATACTTAAAATCGTTCAAATGGGTTTCATTTGTAACGGTAATGTCTTTTATGTATGTATATGTGGATAGTGATGATACGGAACAAACAGTTAATGTTACATATCCATCATCTGATTTTTTAACTTCGTTTATGCCTTACGTACAAACGTTTTTCTCATCTAGTGAGTTCAAACAATTATGTAAAGTGATTATAGATTCTAGCACGGACGATTTGAAAAATAGCATATACGAAATGTTCAAACAAGAAAATTACGTTTATCCTAACGAAAACGCGATATTCTTATACGTAATGAATTCATCTAAAAATACCGTGAATAAATCATTAACGTTTGTGGGAAATATGTATATTAATTACAATAAACCGATTTCGTACAAACAGTTAACCGTAGATTTAGAATTAACTACAAAGGGATTAGAATTTAATTATGTATATCTAACTGTGTTAAATCGTTATTATTACGTAACCGATTGTATAATGATGAAAAACTATTATTCCATCACATTAAATGAAGATGTTTTAATGACATGGAAAAATCTTATATATTCACAAAGTGCGATAATCGAAAGAACACAAAGTGATTTATATTATGATTTAGATAAAGTCGATAATTTAGTTACTTACGATTACGATAAAGAAATAACTATTCAAACAGTTACCGATAGTTTGAATCTATTTGAAATTCCATCAGGTACCGGTGAAAATGCTAGATATGTTCTAAATGTAGTTGCTAGTTTTTTATAAGGGGTTAAATTATGAGTATAGATACTACAAAATACGCAAATTATTACGCAACACCATCCGAATTTTCATATCTTTTGGATTGGTCGCAATCATGGACTATTTTAGATAATCTAATTAAAGGAACATTAACCGGTTATGATGTTTCGGGGTTTTTTCAATCCAATTCTGATTATGTTACTAATTTAAGATATTATCCGTTTGAAGTTAGTAAAATATGTAATGATGTTTTACAATCGACTACCGGATTACATTTAGGTAAAGCAAGTTTCACACAATTTACACCATACATTATAAGAAATCAAAGTTCCGCACCGGTTAAAAAATGGTTTGAATTTTCTTTATCACGTTATTTCAATAACTTTTTAGATTTCGCACCATATACAAAAGTAAAATTAATGGTACCGTTCTTCGATTCTTTTGATTTACCATTAGAAATATGTTACACGCAAACAAAAATAGAGGGTTATCTAACATTAGATGTAAAAACCGGATTAATGAGATTTTCATTATTTACCGGTGGTGGTTTATTCTTATTTGATAAAACAATTAAAATCGGAATTGATATACCACTCGGAAAAAGTAACGCGGAAGAAATCCAACGAAATAATGTTTTACAAGCAATATCATTTGGTGGTTCTTTATTTGGTTTAGGTTTAGGCGTTGCAAGTGGAAATCCGCTTATTACCGCGGGTAGTGCGGGTTTATTAACTAAAAATATCGCGCAAGCGATGAATAATAATGTGGATAGATTATCTTCATATCAATCTAATAGTGGTGATAATACTTCGTTATCATGTGATAAAGATATTAGATTATTAATTGAAAGACCGAAAGATGTTAGATTCCCCGATATAGCAATTAAAGGTCGTGTATGTAGAAGAAAAACTACATTAGATAATCTAAAAAACAATTACACGGAAATCGGTGATATCATATTTAATCCATCGAATGAAGTAATCTACGATGATGAAATTTCCGAAATAGTGGATTTGTTAAAGTCGGGTGTAATTCTATAAAAGGAAACACGCGCGTATAGAAACCATCGATTCGTTCGATGGTTTTTTCTTATTTTTGAAAATTATTTGAAAAGTGTTTGAAATTAATTTGAAATGGGTGTAATATAAAATCGTTCAAAAGGAACAAAGGATGGAAAAGAACATGAACAAAATGAAAATTTTAAGAAAAGGTATATCAAAAGATAATTCATTTATTCGTTTAGTATTTAGTGAAGATTACTACGAAGATTTTGTTATCGTAGAAAAAGAGAGATTATTTCTTGGTTATGGTTATTGTGTAAGAACACCGGATTTTTTCACCACGATTAAAGGCAAAAAATATGCGTGTTTTTGGCAAGATGGAAAAACCATAATAAGAAGTAATAAATGTTATGAGGTAGAATAATTATGAAAAAATTAGAACAAATCAAAAATGACTTATTAAAGGAAAAGAAACAAGTCGAAAAAAACATCGCATATTACCGTGAAATGCGTGATAATACCGAAGATGTTACCACACGCGAAATGTATGAACGTTCATTAGAATACGCACGTGGAAGATGGTACGGATTGGAACGTTCATTAACCATCATTGAAAGTTATAAATAACGCGGATTAATTCCGCGTTTCCGTGTGGGGTGTAGTTATGAAAAAGATTAGAGATGAAATGATAGAAACGTTATCAGATACCGATTCGTTAACATGGATAAAACCATTTATCGAACGTTATCCAACGGAAAAAGGTTATCGCGTGGAATTCTTCTTATCACCGCGATTAATCCATATCCAAGTGTGGAAAGTGAGCGAATAAATATGAAATACCATGGTTGTTTAATTAAGAAAATCATCGACTATGATGTAGATGGTGGATGTTATTACGAGATTTATAAACGTGGTTATATTGATACTGAAAATTGGTATAAAGTAACTAACGCATGGACATTAGATAACGCGAAAGAATTCATCGATAGTGGATTCAATTATAATGTATTGGGGTAAATAATTATGAAACCAATTAAATATGTAGTTAAAGAAAAAGTCGTTAAAATGTATAGAATACCGTGGTATGTACGATTACATTTAGTATCATTTGAAGATTGGTATAACGTAAAGGTTAAAAAAGGTGGTTATCGAGCATGAAATTAACAAGTTTACAACGTTTAGGAATCTCGTACATATTATTAGATTTAGTTCATAAAGGCGCGATGATGTTAAAAAGTGGTGGTGTGATATCATTCATTAAACGCGATAATCAAATCAATATGAAGATTGAATGTTATAGTGGATTCGTTTATTTACAAACTATCAGTGAAAGAGAACACATCGATTGTGTATATACTTACTCGTTTCAATGGGATGGAACGGAAAAGTTATTCCATATAATCGATATTGAAAGAAAGGAAGAAATCGCATGATTACAGTAGAATTCGTTTATAGAACAAAATTAAATAAATGGTTATATGGGGAACAATATTTCCATGATATCGATAAGGCGATAAAATTCATTAAGTACGTAATACCGAAATCAGATGATAAAGTTTATAATGGTTTCAGTTGTGATTCTATCGAAGAAATGGAAGAAATGAATCGTAGATTATGAATGGTTATGAACATCCGATTAATATGTGTTTACGATTATTACGTGAATACGAAAAGAAAATGGAAAAGTTCCGTGAAATTAGATGGATTCCGTTCAAAGAGATGAATCCAAAACAACGTATTATGTATAGAAGATATTTGAATACATTAAAGAATGAAGAAAGGAAATTATTATGAATAGTGAAACAAAGTTAAAAGATGTTATCCGCGATGAAATGGATAACGTTACCAAGATGTTAATTTCATCTGATTACACGGATAAAATTACATTAACAAAGTGGTTACAATCTTTACAAAGAATTAACGATGTTTGTAAAGAACGTAATAGATATTGATGTTAAAGAAAGGAAGTAAAAGAACAAATGAAACAAACAGACATCATTAAAATCATGGTTACATCATCCAAGAGAAAATCAAAAGATGGAAAAAGAAAGTGGTTACAACACCGTACACACATTAATCTAATCGTTAAAGGTGAAGAAGAAAAAGGTAAACAACCAAAATGGATTAATCTCACTTTTTGCGGAAAAGAATTAAACGAAGTGGCGATGAAAACCGTTACACGTGGTAATCTTTACGTTCGTGTTTCCGATATCCAATATCCGAAAGTGTATGAAATCACAAAGGATGAAGAAACCGGAAAAGATGTTTACCCCGAAGTAAAAGTATTCGCGTTTGAAAGATTCGAAGAAGTGTTAAAAGAAGTGGAAAATCCATTTATCACTGATGAATCAGAAACCGAAGAAACCGAAATCGAAGAAGTCGAACAATAATGAATGATAATAACGCGGATGGGTGAAATATCATCCATTCGCGTTTTATTCGTTAGAAAGGATTAAAATATGGAAAAACCAACATGTCCGTACATGGTTAGTGGTATATGCTATCGTAACGGATGTATATATCTACCATCCATGGAATGTATGAAAATAAATGAATTACGCGAACGTATGAAGTTCGTTAAAAAGAAAAAGGTGGTGAAACGTAAATGAATGTAAAAGGATTATCAATCCAAGATATTATTAAAATGGATTGGGATACGTTAAATAAATTATCATCAAAAGAAATAAAACAAGTTACATCACGTTTAGTTAGTGCGAGTAATAAACGTATTAGAAGATTAGGAAAAACTGAAACCGGAAGAATGTCTTTCGCTTATCAAAAAATCGAAGAACGCGGAAGAATGTTTTCCGTTAAAGATAAAAATACTAACCAAGTAAGACAAGAATTCGCGTTAGCAAAACAATTTTTACAATATAAAACATCCACTATGAAAGGATGGAACAAATATCGTAAAGACACGGAAAAACGTATCGGTTACATTTCAAATGGTGAATCGTTAGATTGGTCAAATGATACATGGAAAAAATATTGGAAACTATTTCGAATGTTTGAAGAAAACCATGGTGGTTTGATAACTAAAAAAGGCACGGGGGGAAAATTTGATTCAGATAAAATACAACAAATGATAACCGAATTAATGGATAATGATTTATCTACTGATTCGTTACAAGTCGCAATCGAAAACAAGTTCAATGAAATATATGAACAAGATGTAGATTCCGATGGTATAGAAATAGAGTAATTATGTTCACGGTAGATGAAACAATTTATAAATCTATCGATGAATTATTAGATGATAACATTCAGTTTATAAAATCAAATCGAAAAATCGAATACGCAAACGTACCGTGTACAATCGATATAGAAACATCATCTTTTTATATCGATGATGGAAGTAAACGCGGAATTATGTACGCGTGGGTATTAGGTATTAACGGTAAATGTATAATCGGAAGAACATATAAACAGTTATGGGATTCGTTAGATAAAATATCCAATTTTTATGGATTAAATGAAAACCGTAGAATGATATTTTATATACATAATTTATCGTTTGAATTTCAATGGTTTAGAAAGTGGCGAAATTGGATTAAGGTATTCGCAACCGAAGAACGTACACCGTTATACGCGTTAGATGATAAAGGAATCGAATTACGTTGTAGTTATCTTTTATCCGGTTATTCATTAAATAACGTAGCGAAGAATTTAACCACGTATAAAACGCGTAAAATGGTAGGTGATTTAGATTATAAATTAGTGCGACACAGTGAAACACCATTAACCGAAAAAGAAATCGGTTACATCTTACATGATGGTTTAGTGGTTATGTGTTATATCCAAGAAGAAATCGAAAGTCATCATAACAACATCACGTTATTACCATTTACAAAAACCGGTAAAGTTCGAACGTATATTCGAAAACTATGTTTATATGATGGAAAACATCATCGTAACGCATGGAAATTTCGAAAATATTCTAATATGATGAAATCGTTACCGATATCATCTTTACAAGAATACGAACAGTTAAAACGCGCTTTCCATGGGGGATTCACACATGCGAACGGATTTTACGTTAATCAAACCATAAATAACGTTACATCATTCGATTTCACTTCATCATATCCATACGTGATGATATCAGAAAAATTTCCAATGGAACGTGGTGAATTAATTGAAATTCATAACAAAGATGAATTTTATTATAACTTAAATCGTTATTCATGTTTATTCGATGTAAAGTTCATTAATATTAAATCGGAAATAATATTTGAACATCCGATATCCATATCTAAATGTTTCCATTTGAAAAATTATTCTTCTGATAATGGTCGATTAGTAGAAGCGGAAGAAATATCCATAACGATTACGGAACAAGATTTCGCAATCATCCGAAAATTTTATTCATGGGAACACATGAAAATAAAGAATTTCCGAAGATATAAACGTGGATATTTACCGCATGATTTCGTTCGCGGTATTCTTACGTTATATAAGAAGAAAACCGAATTAAAAGGTGTAGAAGAATCCATCGTGGAATACATGAATAGTAAAGAAATGTTAAATTCATGTTATGGAATGTGTGTAACTGATATTTGTAGAACGGAAATCGATTATACAAACGATAATTGGGGAAAATTACCGCCTATGTCGGAAGAACAAATCGAAAAATACAACAAAAAGAAAAATCGATTTTTATGTTATCAATGGGGGGTATGGGTAACCGCTTATGCTATGAGAAATCTATTCACCGCGATATATGAATTGAAAGATGATTACATTTATTCAGACACCGATAGTGTTAAATTTATCAATTACGAAAAACATAAAGATTATTTCGAAAGATATAATCAAAATGTAATTAATAAATTAGAGAAAGCGATGAATAATCATCAATTCGATTTCAATGATACACAACCATTAACAATAAAAGGTAATCGAAAAACTATCGGTTTATGGGATTTCGATGGATTTTATCCGAAATTTCGTACGTTAGGTGCGAAACGTTACATGGTACAAAAGGAAAATGGCGAATATTCATTAACGGTTAGTGGTGTGAATAAAAAATTTGCGATACCATATTTATATGAAAAATACGGTGAACGAATTATGGATGAATTCAAAGATGGATTAATTATTCCACCACAATACACCGGAAAGAACATTCATACGTACATCGATGAAGAAACATCCGGTGAAGTAATCGATTATTTGGGGGTGAAAATCGATTACTACGAAAAATCATCGATTCATTTAGAAGAATCCGGTTACGAATTATCGTTATCACGCGAATTCATCGATTATTTATTAGGTATTAAATTATTAATTAAATAGGGGGATTTATGAGTAAACCGAAATATTGGGATATTAGAAATATATTATCTCGTAACGCAATTTATAACATCGTATTTGGGGAACGTAGTAACGGTAAAACATACGGTGTGTTACAATACGCATTAGAACGTTTCTTTGCCGATGGTAGTAGATTAGGTATTATCAGAAGATGGGAAGAAGATTTCCGCGGTAAACAAGCGAATACCATGTTCGATTCACTTATCGAAAACGGTGTAATATATAAGTTATCAAAAGGTAAATGGAATGGTGTAGTTTATCAATCTCATAGATGGTATTTTTGTAAACGAAATATCGATAATCCAAAAGATGTTATCACCGATGATGAACCATTCGCGTATGCGTTCGCGTTATCATCTGATGAACATTATAAATCATCTTCATATCCATATATCCGCGTGATTCTATTCGATGAATTCTTAACACGTGGAACATATTTACCGGATGAATTTGTTAAATTTACATCTATTCTATCTACGATTATCCGTTTACGTACAAATGTAATAATCTTCATGTGTGGTAACACAGTGAATCAATATTCACCGTATTTCTCTGAAATGGGATTAACCAACATTAAAAAGATGGTACGCGGAAAGATAGATGTGTATTCGTATGGTGATAGTGGTTTAACCGTTGCGGTCGAATACAGTGATTTTCCCACGAAAGAAAAGAAATCAAATATGTACTTTGCGTTCAATAATCCGAAGTTAGAAATGATTCGTTCGGGTGCGTGGGAAATGGATATTTATCCACATTTACCGATTAAATATAAACCGAAAGATATCATCTATAAGTATTACATCGAATTTGATGGTGAATGTTTACAGTGTGAGATTATTAACACGGTAGATGAAGATAAAAATGATTTGTTATTTACGTATATTCACCGCAAAACTACCGAAATAAAAGATGATGGATATTCACTTGTATATAGTCAAATATCATCACCAAAACCGAATTATCGTAAAAAGATTACGAAACCGGTTACCGAATTAGAAAAACGAATTGTATCGTTCTTCGTACGTGATAAAGTGTTTTATCAATCTAACGAAATCGGGGAAGTAGTACGCAATTATTTAGAATGGTGTAAATAACATTATTCATCATTTTCTACTAAATTATTTAGTAAAAATAAAACACGGTGAGTACATCCACCGTGTTTTTTGCTATTGGTAAATAAGTAATTAATATGAAACATCAAAAGGATTCAATTATCTTATATAGCATTTGTCGGATTTCAAAGAACAATGAATCGTATGTACCCGATTCACTATTATATTACACCCCCATATGTATCATGTAAAGTTTTGTTTACATAACCTATTTTCACATACTGAATGTTAACTTTTGTTTACATAATAACGTGGTATGCACCTATGTAAAGTTTAGTTTACATTTGTACACGTTTGTAGGTTAGCACCATAGCGGTATCAAAATCGGAAAATATCACTGTCTGTCGCGTAGTGGTCGCAAAATTTAATTTCGGTGTGTCGGTGTGTGGTGGGGTGGATGGAG
>AUXO018510957.1_pt1 | contig 12624 bp, 7 predicted proteins | sample 768731 | NCBI WGS metagenome assembly AUXO01 (sample SAMN02715735, study PRJNA202380) | gut metagenome | biome: sheep rumen | host: Ovis aries | place: New Zealand: Palmerston North | reverse complement strand
GGGTCATATTTGGGTGATTGTACGTCATTGGTGTAACTTACGTACAGAGGAATCTGCAAATGAGCTTTCTCAGGGAATAAACGTCCCGCTTCCAACGCAGCACTTACAGCCACATTGTAGCGATCTTCCATATTGCGAGTTTGCACATTACTCTCTATACTGCCATAGCCTGCTGTTTCTAAGCGACCTGTTACATTCACTTGAGCTATATCGCTTATCTTTAGTGCGGCATTTGCCAATGCGGCAACACCACCCTCTTCATTGAACTCCGACATTCGCAACTCGTTCACCCAAACCTCACCGTTTACACCTCCTGTCCGATTATTCTTGCGATTGCGAACACCAATCATAACCGTTTCTATCTCACCTAAAGTCGGATTTCCGATTACCGTAACTTTGTTATTCGGACGCCCATTCTCCACATCATAAACTATATATGGTATCGCATTCCCAACCGTCTGGTCACCTGCACGTTTAGCCTTATTACGAGCCGTCTTCGCATCCGTGAATACGGACAAGGGAAAATCAAACTCATTCTCGGCTGGCCATACAAGGGCACGGTCGCGATCATTATCATTATTATATACACCTGGCTGCGTCAGTTGCAAAGGTATCTCGTACTCGTAATAATTATTCTTCAAGTCACTTCCTAAGCGGATGAAGCAACTCAAATCGCCATCTTGTATTTGCTCATTCTCCGGATCGGAAGCAATCGCCTCGGCATGCACGAACATCTTTAACCTCTTATAATTGCGCAAATCAAATGTGATATTCTTATAGACCGCCAGAGCATCGTTATGCTGCAAATGATTCACATTCAGCACTAACGCCTGTTCATTTTGAGCAATGAGTTGTGCTTGCCCGGGATCGGTCTGACGAGATATACCTGGAGGCAACACATAATTGATTGGAAGTCGAGCACCATTCTCCTCAATATTGACAGCCTGCACGTCTAACAATGCATTCGAACCGGGAAGTATCGTATTGTGCTGAGAAGTTAACGCGTTATAGTATAATCCTTTCGTATAATTTCGCCAATCCCCACGCACTAACTCCAATGTGGCAAACCGCAAATGAGTAGCTTGCTTACAGCCGGTCATATACATACGCATGAAGCGTATAGAACGATAGTTTCGGATATTACCTACGGCACGAACCTCACTTCCTTTGATGGGTATCTTGAATTGATACCACGTCACTTTCACCGTTTGACCGTTCTTGAGAGTTACATCCGTTTCTAACTTCTCCGCAATATGCTGCATTCCGACTTCCAACTGCGATGGGTCAAGACTAACGTGATACTCAAAGTATTTCTCCGTTTCACTGAGCGTATTATCTTGATTTACATCTTCTATATCAGGCGTTAGCGTCCATGCAGTACCATATAAATCACTACTGCTACTCTCAGGAGAATTACCTTCCGTCCCGTTTACGTACTTATATCTGTCTAATATAGAAACTTCCACTTGGTCATAATCTGTTCCACGATAATAGTGATAATTGTCACCAGCCGGATCGCGCAACGGCGAATAGGGATCATCCTGCCAAGCTTGTACTACGGACGGAGACAATTTCTGACGAAGTTGCGTTACATAATCCGCATATGGACGAACTCCATTGAATTCATACGCAAACTCCTGCGCTGTACTCAGACCATTCAAACCCACATCTTGTCGTTCGCGCGCTCCACTTTCGTTTGAAAAGGCAATGGTGGTACTTGTTGTACGAGGCACATATCCCCATATCGTTGAATCCAACGATGCACGATCCACCTCGCTTAACGGCAAACCATGTTCGAAAGATTTCTTTCCATCGCGCAATATATCCTCGCTAATGTCACCTAAGTTAATGTACAAGTCGGCTCCCGAGAAGCTATCATCATTGGTCAAACGAGGATCCATTAACCAGAATTGTATATACTCTATATTAGACGTTTCGAAATCGGTATTGTCCAACCTTCGCATAATTCCACCCCAGTTCTTTTCAGGTTCCACCAATTCACCATCTGCACTCATTCGATCAACCGACAAATTGTATGCACCACGTTCTTGAGGATAATAACTTAGGTTAAGCACCGTCATACGCGTATCCTCCGTGGCTAACACATCCTTGTTGGGATAAATCTCCTGCTCATATACAATACGAGTACGGTGATCCGACAAGATATCCGGATCGTTCTTTATATGCATCGGAGTATTCGTCTGCGGATGTCCGAAAATAGGGTCAACCGTGTACCAAGCAATACGAGCTCTATGTTGATTATAACGGACATCGTTGCTCATTCGAGCATCTGCGAAATAATTATCTGACGAACCGTTAGACGGGTCGGAAGGCGTAGAGGCAAGATACCAAGCCGTCGGATAATGGATATCAATGCCCGTAGTAGTGGATTCGAAATCGTCCATATAAGCTGTTCCGGCCTTACCAACTTCATTCGTATGCCCGGGGACTAAATGAGCAAACTCAGCTCCGATCTGGAACGAGCTGGGGGCTGTGGCACTCATCCACGGAATTTGATCAATGGCATTACTTAATCCATTTAAGTCTGTCTTATAATTCAGATTCAAACCCCATATCATATTGCTCAAGGGCTCACTACCGGCATTCACCTTCGTCGTTAAGGGTGCCTCATGCAGATACATTATCGTTCCGCCTATATTGAAGTCTTTGCTGAAATCATATTGTAAGTTAGCCCCATATAAACCTTTGCGCAACATCGAGAAGGTGGACTGATTTTCCAATTGAACGTTCACCTGTGTACCGGCATCCAATATGGATTGATTCAATATCGTTACGACACCCATCGTATAATCCACCGTATAATCCACATTCTCTACCAACGTGGCACCACCTGCCGTTACCTTTACACTTCCACGAGGTACATTCATCGCATTCAAACGTATCTCGCTACTATTTGTCCCTTTATACTTACCTTGAAGAACAAACTTATTCTTCTCGGTCATCTCTTGCGCTTGGACTAATGTCGAATCATATAACTCTTGAAAACAATACTTTTCAACTAATCTTGGATCATTCCCTAATTGTGCTGCCAAATGACTTCCAAAAGGTTCCAGCACAGGGAACATAATCCTCCCTGTTGAACTGAAAGCCGTATATCCCTCTATATAGTCAAAACGACCATCCGATGACGCATTGTTTTTGGAATCCAAGCGGTCTAAATTCATTACCCGAAGCAACTGCTTACTGCGTATCGCACCTTCCGTAAGATATTGCAGTTCTGTACCTATTGAATCATTCTTATACAAAACATACAACTCAAACTTATCGCTCGACATCGTGCTGGCACCTAACGAATATACATTCTTCATCATCAGATCCCAAGCACCATAATGCTCACCCTTACGGGTTGAATTAGCAGGGTGCGGAGCATTATTAGACGGTTTCAATAACTTCAATATCAATGCAGGCGCTGCACTACCTGCAGATGACGAAGTGGGTACATCCGTAGAGAATTCCCCCACCTGATACACCTGCCCTCCGTAGGTGTACTCATAAGCGACCGCCAACACTTCATCCTGATTAAGAGCCGTCCGTAAAGATATGAAACCTAAAGCGGCATTCAGCGTATATTCACCAGATGTAAGTAATCGCGCAGACTCTACTTTCTCATAATTTTCTCCGCTTATCCATTGAGGTTGAGCCTGTAAAGCCTGCGACACTTGCGAAATAGAGCGTATATCTTCGCCCATCCCAATGAGTTGATCGTACAACTTATTATTGCGGTTGGCAGGAGTCGCATTTTCAAAACCGGAAGCATACAACGTCTGATCCAGCATGTGTGTAATATCGCCCTCACCCAAATCAATGTATGCCGTAAAATTGCGAGCTTGATCGTATGTACCACGGCGATTGGTAACCCAAACTTCTATACGATTGATTGTTACTCCAGAAGACGCATAGGGAAGAGTGGACATGCCCGTCTCAAAATGATCACGAAAATAATAGCCTAAAAAGAAATGCTTGTTTTCATCGTAATGATCCGCCTCAACCTCATACTTGGTCATCTGTGCGCCCCCCTCTGAGGATACCTGTTGCGCATCACTATTCTGCTGACTAATCACAGTTTGAACACGCAGACGCCCAAACTTTAAGTTGCTCTTCACACCAAATAACGCCTGACTACCACGAATAAGTTGCGAATTAAGGTCTAATGACACATTACCGCCTTCTATGGATTGTATGATGTCATCCTCCTGCCCTTTATAGCCCAATTTGATATTCTGCTGATCAAAAGAAAAAGAAGCCTCGGTATTGTAACTCAAGTTCATATTCAACCGATCCCCCACCTTGCCGTTCACATTCACTTGTATCTTTTCGTCAAAATCAAACACGTTATTATTTCGTGCACGACGAGTCAAAGAAGGATTGTCCACGAACTGATGATTAAATCCGAATATCAGTTCTGCACTTCCTTGCAACTTGAGTTGCACCCCACCCGGACCGAAGATCTTGTCAGCAGGACCGATATTGAATTTCATATCGGTTATGTCGAACTTCTTTTCGTTATCGTGTTCTACTTCACTGATTTTTTGCTGCCAATACTGATGTATAAACTGACGCTCTTGGTATTGTTTATACTCCTCGGGTGTCATCCAATAAGGATTTTCTATATCCATATCCCCAATCTTCGTACGCAGCAAATACGCATTGCGGTCAGGCTGATACTCCACCACAGTTTCTACCGACTCGTTCGGGGTTGGTAACTGCGTGGAAACAATACTACCTAACGTATCGGTCTTCTGTATAGAATCCGAATGAGTAGATTGTGGAGCGGGTAAAGAAACTTGTGCCTCCAACAAACATGGAAGCGAACTCATCGCCACCCACAAAATCCGAAATACTATCGCTTTTTGTCTCACAAAATAGTAACTTTTCGTAGATAAATCACTACAACATTTTCAATGCTAAACGAATCACTTGCTCGACAGCAGCAGTCGGCGATTCCTGTAATATCTTATCCACTGCTTTTCCGCTTGCTGCAGCAGAGAATCCGAGCATCGTCAATGCACTAACAGACTCTTCCTTAACCGGATTTGATTCTACAATACTAAAACCGGACGACTCTGTTTCAGACACATCAACTCCATTTCCTAAATCAATCTTTAGCACTTTGTCTTTCAAATCCACTATGACTCGCTGCGCCGTTTTAGGCCCTAAACCCTTCACTTGACTTAAGGCTCGTGCATTCCCGGTAGCAACAATCTGACGAACTTCACCGGCACTAAAAGCCGACATTATCATACGCGCCGTGTTAGCTCCTATGCCACTCACCGTCATCAATAGCTCAAATAACGCACGCTCCCCTCGGGATGGGAAACCAAATAAATCGTGTGTATCTTCACGAATAATCTCTGTTACAAACAAACGAACTTCTTTATTTTCTGATGGTTGTAATAATGTATACGTAGGCAATGCTATACTTATCGCATAACCTACGCCGGCAGCCTCTATTACGGCCTGTGCAGGATTAAGTTCAACCAACGAACCTTTAACGTAATCTATCATAATTGTAGCGTATCGCCCTTTTCAAAAGCATAAACGCGGCAAAAGTATGACAACTATTTCATTTACACAACCTCATTTATAAATTCTTACACAAAAAGCCATACTTAATATATTTGCTATATGCACATAAATGACTACTTTTGCGCTCTATAAATAGTATTTACGCGTATGTACCGAACCCCTCACACCTCTAAAAAATCTACAGACTTTACTGTAAAACAAGCGACTACCCTTCTTCCTTTTCTTACAGAAAGTGTCGGAACGTCACGAAATAATGCCAAGCAATGGCTGCAACACCGACTCATTTCCGTAAACGGAATCGTACGCTCGCGTCATGACACACCGCTTCAAAACGGCGATAAAATAACGATTCGAAGCGGACAAGGAGCCGTTGAACTACACCATCCGAAATTGAAATTGGTCTACGAAGACGACCACTTACTTATTGTCGAAAAAAAACAAGGATTACTCTCTGTTCCCAGTACAGCCGGTTCGTCCGAAACAACAGCCTACTCTATCTTGCGTGCATATATGAAAAAACAAAACCCGAAAGCAGGAGTTTTTGTGGTACATCGATTAGATAGAGAAACATCCGGTCTTTTAGTATTTGCCAAATCTGAACAACTGCAACACTATATGCGCACCTACTGGAAACAAATCGTCACAAAACGCACGTATGTAGCATTAGCAGAAGGAATACTAACCCAAAAAGAAGGTACAATACAAACATGGTTCACTGAAGACAAACGAAATGCAGTTGTCTATTCCTCACCTGTTGACGATGGCGGAGATATAGCCATTACCCATTACCACGTGCTAAAAGAAACACCTGCCAACGCTCGCCATGATACCGATACATTCTCACTGATTGAATTGCATTTGGATACAGGTCGCACCAATCAAATACGCGTACACTTAGCATCCATCGGACATCCTGTGGTAGGAGACCGTAAGTACGGACATGGCAATCAAACTTCTCCTGCAGACCGACTATGCCTACATGCACGAGTTTTGGAATTCATCCACCCGGTTACAGAACAAACGTTACATTTTGAAACTCCCACACCAAAAGTATTTCTTTCTCTTCTACAAAAACCTGCCGGTTAAACTTTCCCTACATTGCTTCACTTCCTCCTGTGTACCACACGCCACCAAATTACCTCCTTGCCTACCGCCTTCCGGTCCTAAATCTACTATATAATCTGCGGCACGGATAACATCCAAATTGTGCTCAATAATCAGCACAGTATTCCCTTTATCCACTAACTTCCGCAATACACCCAACAATACTCGAACATCTTCAAAGTGAAGCCCCGTAGTAGGTTCATCCAAAATATAAAAAGTCTTACCGGTGGACGGACGTGCCAATTCAGCGGCCAACTTGATTCGCTGGCTCTCACCTCCGCTAAGTGTTGTAGAAGATTGACCTAATTTGACATAACCTAACCCTACATCTTGCATAGTCTTTATTTTACGCAAAATCTGAGGCTGGTTCTCAAAAAACTCAACAGCCTGATTGATGGTCATATCCAAAACATCAAAGATTGTCTTTCCCTTGAAACGAATTTCTAATGTTTCTCTATTATAACGCTGTCCGCCACACACTTCACAAGGCACATAGACATCCGGCAAAAAATGCATTCGTATGGTTTTATACCCATTCCCTGAACATTCTTCACAGCGACCGCCTTTAGAATTAAAAGAAAAACGACCCGCCTTCCATGCGCGTATTTTTGCCTCCGGCAGTGAGGCAAACAGGGCACGTATATCGGCAAAGACGTTCGTATAGGTGGCAGGATTGGAACGAGGTGTACGACCTATAGGCGACTGATCTACCGCAATCACCTTGTCTATCAAATCTATTCCTTCTATACTATCATAGGGCAACGGCTTAGTTAACGACCGGTAAAAATGCTGACTTAATATAGGTTGCAAAGTACGCGTGATGAGCGACGACTTACCGCTACCACTTACACCCGTCACACAGATCATCCTGCCCAAGGGGAAATCTACATCTATGCTTTTCAGATTATTGCCCTTACACCCACGAAGCCGAATCCATTCTGTAGGTTGCAAGGTGATACGTTGAGTTGTGTCAACGGCTTGTATTTGGCCATTCAAATAACGAGCCGTTATCGTATTGGAGTGCAACATATTCTCGGGCGTGCCTTGGAACACAATCTCTCCTCCTAAGCGTCCCGCTTTAGGGCCTATATCTACTATATAGTCCGCCTCCCGCATAATTTGCTCATCATGCTCTACGACTATTATCGTATTACCCATGTCGCGTAATTGCTTCAACGAGTCAATCAAACGCTGATTATCACGCTGATGCAATCCTATACTTGGTTCATCTAATATATATAGTACATTCACTAAACGAGATCCTATTTGGGTGGCTAACCGAATACGCTGACTCTCACCACCACTCAAACTATCCGAAGGACGGGAAAGAGATAAATAATGAAGCCCTACACTCATCATAAACTGCAACCGAGAACATATCTCCTTCAAAATAGGTTCCGCTATACGATGTTGCTTGGCTGTGAGTAGGTCGGATTTAGGACTTTGCAACTTCCGCAGAAAAGATAATAAATCATCCACGTCCATCGCGCTCAACTCTGCAATGTTCCTGTCGGCTATCCGATAACTGAGTGCCTCTTTGTTTAGTCTCTGTCCTTTGCACTCAGGACATACGACATTGTGTATATCAGAATCGTCATCATCCTCATCCGGAGATGATGTATATTCCAATAGACGACGATACCAATCGTCCGAATGAATAATCTCATCCAACGGATGCTGCACACTATCGCCTACACGAATAGTGCCCAATCCCTTGCAACAAGGACACCACCCCTGAGGTGTGTTAAACGAAAAAGTATGAGGAGCGGGATCGGGATAACTCAATCCCGTCGTGGGACACATTAAGTGCCTGGAATAATAACGAGGCTTATCATTATCCGTTGCTACCACCTGCAACACGCCGTTACCCATCTCCATCGCCTTCTCTATTGACTGGTGCAAACGTTTGCTATCGTTTTCGTCCATTGAATCAACAGATTTCATTCGCAACCTATCCACCACCACTTCAATGGTGTGATTACGATAACGATCCACCTTCATTCCGGCAACAACTTCTTGCACCACCCCGTCCACACGAACATGCATAAACCCTTTGCGACGTATGTTTTCAAACAACTCTTTATAATGACCTTTTCGATTGGAAACCAACGGTGAAAGAAGTAAAATTTTCTGATCAGCATATTCTGACTGAATAAGAGAAAGTATCTGATCGTCCGTAAAATGCACCATCTTTTCACCCGTTAAATACGAATACGCATCTGCTGAACGGGCAAATAGTAACCGTAAATAATCATACACCTCGGTTATGGTTCCTACCGTGGAACGAGGATTATGCGAAGTGGTCTTTTGGTCTATTGAAATAACCGGACTCAAGCCGGTTATCTTATCCACATCCGGTCGTTGCATAGAGCCGATATAACCGCGCGCGTAGGACGAAAAAGTATCTATATAACGACGCTGTCCTTCCGCAAAAATAGTGTCAAATGCCAACGACGATTTGCCACTACCGCTCAAACCGGTAATCACGGTTAAACTATGGCGCGGAATCTGTACATCTATATTCTTTAGATTATGTACACGCGCACCTACGATATCTATAGTGGTAGCACTCACTTTTTCTCTCTCGTATTATTCTACATACAAAACCAATCCCTTCAGGTATTCGCTTTCAGGATGGTATATATTTATCGGATGATCAGAAGGTTGATGCAACTGGTGTAAAATACGGACTTTACGACCTACCTCCGCCGCTGCCGAAAATACTGCAAGACGGAACTGCTGCTTATCAACGGCTTGCGAACAAGAAAAGGTAAACAATATACCTCCTGCTTTTATATTCTCAATCGCGCGTGCATTCAATCGCTTATAACCTTTCAATGCATTGGGTATAGCATCTCTATGTTTAGCAAAAGCCGGTGGGTCTAATACAATCAAATCATAACGATTGCGAATATCAGACATGAACTCAAACGCATCCATAGCAAATGATTGATGATTAGCACAATTCGGAAAATTTTTCTGCACATTTGCATCTACCAAAGCTATTGCTTTTTCACTCACATCTACCGAATGAACCGACCGTGCCCCACCACGCAACGCATATACCGAAAATCCTCCTGTATAACAAAACATGTTCAACACATCACGCCCATTAGCAAAATGTTCTAATAAACATCTATTCTCTCTCTGGTCAATGAAAAATCCTGTTTTCTGACCAACAAACCAATCTATACGGAACAATAAACCGTTTTCACGCGCCCATATCGGTTGCTCCCCACCTTCTCCTAATAAATAACCATGTTTTTCTCCGTCTATTTGAGCTTTAAATGGAAGTGTATCATCCGATTTATAATACACATTACGTAACGAAGGTACAACCTTTATTAGCGTTTGGGCAATCTCAAACCGACTACGGTGCATCCCTACTGAATGAGCCTGTACAACAGCAGTATCACCATATATATCTACTACTAATCCGGGAAGAAAATCACCTTCACCATGCACCAAACGGTATGTATCGTTTTGCGCACGAATTAACCCCATTTGCTTCCTCAACTGATAAGCAAGCAATAGGCGATGAGCATAAAAATCGTCAGGTAATCGTTCCACACCAAAAGCCAACATACGAACAGCTATCGTACCCACTTGAAAATGCCCCACACCCAACGCAACACCCTCACTGCTTTCTACACGTACCAACTCACCTTCTTGAGGTTCAGAATATGGATTATCGGCATCTAAGTATATTTTTTGTATCGCACCTGAAAATATCCAATGGTGATATCGAAGAACCGAATCCTCTTTCTTTTTTCGCAATTGTACTACTGTCATAATCTAACTTACTTATTTCCTTCTTTTTCGTTTAATCGAGCAGCCATGGCTTCTTGCTGTCGCTCTTGTTGGCTATGCAAGTCATCCAAGCGTATTTTTTCAGCCTCCCTATAAGAAAGGGGACAGGTTGCTGATAATTCTTTATAAATAAGCAGTGTAGCCCATGCATCCGTAGAAGCATAACGAGCCTGCTCCGGTGTCAAGATAGCATTTTCCCAATTCGTTAACTGCTGTGATTTGGATATTTTCTTTCCAAAACATATTGCAAAAATCTTCTGCAAACCCAAATCTAAAATTCCGTACTTACTCACCATTTTTTGGATATCCACACAATTAGCAGGCACAAAATCACGAAGTCGTCGCAAGCCATTTACATCGTCACGAAAAGCCAATCCAACCTTGCATATAGACGGATTTGAAAAAAAGTCGGCAACAGCCTGAGGCATTCCTAAATTAGAAAGACGAAAAAGATAACATCGTTCTTCCGTTGCTATCTGCAATAAGGCTGTAGGATAATGAACACCGTGACGAAACGAAGGGCGCGACTCTGTATCAACACCTACTAAAATCTGACTATTCAAATATCTCATCGCATCCGCAATCTGCTCTTCCTTATCTACCACCACAACCTCACCTTCAAAACAAACCAAGGGCATCCAATGAATAAGATCTTTCGATATGCGATGAATAAAACGATTCGGCTTCTTCTTTATCATACTATTCGCTAAAAACGCGCAAAGGTATCTATTTTTTTGCTCGCCGCAAATCTTTTCCTACCTTTGCCCGCGAAATGATAGACAGACTCATCCGATATTTACAAAGTCGCACACACATCGTTGTGGTTGTATTGTGTTGTTTAGTGGCTGCTGATTTCTTTCTCCTTTTTTTTAGTCCGTATCGTATTCACGATTGGGTAGAAACTTATCGCTACGAATTGATGTGGATAGAAATTGCTCTTCTCTTTTTATTGGCATGTGTATTTTCACACGAAGCATCACGACTTCGTCACCATATAGCTAGACTCTCCGAAGCTGAAAAAAAAGAAATACAAGATAGAGTGGAAATGTACAATTTCTACGATGAAAAAGGCGAATTAAAGCTCTCTGTCAAACCCGAAATGCTATACTATCTGGAAGCAGCAGATAACTACGTAGAAATACACTATATGAATAGCGGAAAAATGGAAAAACTGCTTATTCGCAATACTCTAAAGAATATAGAATGGCGCTTTCGCGACAAAGACCTAATTCGTTGCCACCGCTCATTTATCGTCAATGTCGGAAAAGTACAAGTCCTGCGACGAAAAGACGGAGAGGTGTTTCTGGATTTCGGAGAAGACAAAATATCCCCTATACCGGTTAGTAAAGGGTATGGAGAAAAAATACTGGAACGTTTTGCTAAACAATAATTTAATGAATCTATAAAACTATGCAAATTTTCAATCTTTCTCAGCAGCCATCGCTACTTTCCGAGTACCTAAAAGAAATTAGAAGCATCGATATACAAAAAGATCCGCTACGCTTCCGCAGAAACATCGAGCGAATCGGAGAATTGATGGCTTTTGAAATCAGTAAAAAACTATCCTATCATCCAGAAACGATACAAACTCCATTGGCTAACGCTACCGTACAAAGTATAGATTATACTATTGTTCTTGCCACTATCCTACGCGCCGGTTTACCTTTTCATCAAGGATTTTTGAATATGTTTGACCGCGCAGAAAATGCATTCCTTAGTGCATATCGCCGGGTCGGATATAACGAAAAGGGAGAAGAACAATTAGAAATTGTATCCGAATACTTAGCAGCCCCAGACTTAAACGACAAAACATTATTGCTCGTAGACCCCATGTTAGCTACGGGCATGTCTATGGAAGTAGCATACAAAGCACTTTTAAGCCACGGGAAACCCGCACAAACTCATGTGGCCTGCGTGATTGGTACCCAACAATCTCTTGACTACCTCGATAAAAATATGCCCGAAAATACTACTATCTGGTGTGCCGCTATTGACCCTATGCTAAATGATAAAAAATATATTGTTCCCGGATTAGGCGATGCCGGTGATTTATGCTTCGGCGAAAAACTCTAATACGACCACAATAATTCAGCCGTTGAAACACCTATTCCACTATATTCCTACACTAATCGTTGCAGCGGTTATAGCTTACCTCTCCTTAAT
>AUXO018506651.1_pt1 | contig 12624 bp, 9 predicted proteins | sample 768731 | NCBI WGS metagenome assembly AUXO01 (sample SAMN02715735, study PRJNA202380) | gut metagenome | biome: sheep rumen | host: Ovis aries | place: New Zealand: Palmerston North | reverse complement strand
CGACCTACTCCCTTTCCAGGGGAGCCCCTTCGGCCTCTTGGGTACTTCTCCAAAAGACAGAATTCTTTCCCAATCTTGTCAAGATCCCATTTACTAGTTTCAAGGACTTTTTCATTATAACATATTTTTCTAGATGTGCAAGTTTCCCATAAGATTCAAGGATTCCTTCCTACCACTTTCCCACAAAAAAAGCTAGCCTATGGCCAGCTTTTCTCTTACTTATAAACGAAATTAAAATAATAGCATTACAGTATTTATTGCATACCATTTGCCATGTGACTTGTAAACATAAAATTCAAGGGTTTCGTTGTTCGTCTCCCCATCTTCGCGAGCTTTCACACGAATCTTGCAAGTATAAACCTTCTTGTAGTTGATATCAAGGTCATAGTCCGCACGATCTTCATAGAGTTCAATCAAATCTTCAAAATCATCCGCATCATCTTCATCCATTTTTTCCATCTTACGGAACTTGTATGACTTGATTTTCACATCACTGTCCTCTAAGTTGTCTTCTAAATCGTCCATAAGGTCTTCTAAATCCTGGTCTGTTTCATCCGCCATACTCTCATAGAATTTTTTTGGGAACATGCTATAGGCAACCTTTTCGGCATCCTGCTTTTCAATTCCCTTCATAAAGGTTTTTACCGGTTTTTTCTTACCGCCGGAAGCAGCAATACAAATGATTACAATAAGAGCAAGTACGACCGCTCCACAGACAATTCCAAACTTCTTTGGATCCTTCTTTGCCTGGTCTGTAAGATTTCCTGCAAGCTCATTGCCCTTCTTTAATAAATCATCTGCAACCTGTGTTGCCTGATTCTTAAGGTCATTGCCCTGATTAGAAGCAGAACTTGCTTCCTCTTTAACCGGAGCTTCTGTTGCCGGTTTTACTTCCTCTACTGGTACGGTCTCCACTGGAGTTCCGCACTTAGCACAAAACTTAATACCTTCTTGAAGCTCTGCTCCACACTTAGCACAAAACTTTCCCATAATAATATCCTCCTAGATAAACTTAAATTATTTTACGTCTTCAATCAATTTATGCCACTCCTGAAGAGATTTCACCGTTGAGTGATGACGATTTTTCATATGATTAATTCCTTCCGCCGCAGCCTTGGCCCCAGCAATCGTTGTAATATAAGGAACTCGATTCTTAATGGCTCCCTTTCTAAGATAAGAATCATCATCCTTACTTTCCTTACCAACCGGAGAGTTTACAATCAAATCAATCTTACCATTGGAAATAAGATCTAAGATATTTGGTCTTCCTTCCTGTAACTTCTTTACTGTTTCAACGGCAATGCCCGCCTCCTCTAATAACTTTGCAGTTCCAGAGGTAGCTAAAAGCTTAAATCCATCTTCTAAGAAACTCTTTGCAAGATCCACGATTTCAGGCTTGTCCTTGCTATTCACAGACAGAAGGACGGTACCCTCTAATGGAAGTTTTGCCTTCGCGCCTTCTTCTGCCTTAAAGAATGCTCCACCGGCAGAAACAGAAAGACCAAGTACCTCACCGGTAGAACGCATCTCAGGTCCTAAGATTGGGTCTACTTCCTGGAACATATTAAATGGGAAGACTGCTTCCTTCACTCCATAATAAGGGATGTTACGATCCTTTAATTCTGGAACTGGTGATGGACGTCCGGTTAATTCTCCAGTCACAATATCGGTAGCAAGAGGTACCATAGAAATTCCACAAACCTTAGATACCAATGGTACGGTTCTAGATGCACGTGGATTTGCCTCTAATACAAAGACGGTATCACCCTCAATGGCATACTGCATATTCATTAAGCCTACCACATGCATCTCTTCTGCGATTCTTCTTGTATAATCCTTAATTGTTTCCAAATGTTCTGGACTAATATGCTTACTTGGAATAATACAAGCGGAATCACCCGAATGAATACCTGCCAGCTCAATATGCTCCATAACCGCTGGAACATAGGCATGGTTTCCATCTGCAATGGCATCTGCTTCACACTCAAGGGCGTGATTCAAGAAACGATCAATTAAGATTGGACGGTCTGGAGTAACACCAACTGCTGCCTGCATATACTCCTCCATAGCCTGATCATCATAAACTACTTCCATTCCACGTCCACCAAGCACGTAAGAAGGACGTACCATAACAGGATAACCAATCTTATTGGCAATCTCTACTGCTTCTTCCACATTAACAGCCATTCCAGCCTCTGGCATTGGAATACCCAGCTTATCCATCATCATACGGAACTGATCACGATCCTCCGCAAGGTCAATTACCTCTGGGGAGGTTCCAAGAATCTTCACTCCGTTCTTCTCCAGGTCAGAAGCCAGATTTAATGGTGTCTGTCCACCAAACTGAGCAATCACACCCACCGGCTTTTCCTTGCGATAAATGCTAAGAACATCCTCAAGGGTTAATGGCTCAAAGTATAATTTGTCTGAGGTATCATAGTCGGTAGATACGGTCTCAGGATTACAGTTTACAATGATAGTCTCAAATCCTAACTTCTTTAAGGACTGAGCAGCATGAACACAACAATAATCAAACTCAATTCCCTGTCCAATTCGGTTTGGTCCACCACCTAAGATCATAACCTTTGGCTTATCTGTAGAAACCGGATCATGATCTTCACCAATATAAGTTGAGTAATAGTAAGCAGAATCCTTTGTTCCCGACACGTGAACGCCATCCCACTTTTCTGTTACATGTAATTCTTCTCTCTTATTGCGGATTTCATCTTCAGAAATCTCAAGAATCTGGCTTAAGTATTTGTCAGAAAATCCATCCTTCTTTGCCTGGATTAAAAGCTCATCAGAAGGAAGTCCACCCTTAAAAGCAAGGATCTTTTCTTCTTCCTCTACTAAATCCTTCATTTCTTGGATAAAGTAATGCTTTACCTTGGTGATCTCAAAGATTTCCTCTACGCTTGCTCCCTTACGAAGGGCTTCATACATTTGGAAATGACGTTCACTAGAAGGAGTAATTAAGGCCTTTAAAAGTTCCTCCTTGGTCATCTGATTAAAGTTCTTCACAAAGCCAAGTCCGTATCTTCCCTTTTCCAAAGAACGAATCGCTTTCTGGAAGGCCTCCTTATAGTTCTTACCGATACTCATTACTTCACCAACGGCTCTCATCTGAGTACCCAGTTTGTCTTCTACACCCTTAAACTTTTCAAATGCCCATCTTGCAAACTTAACAACTACATAGTCTCCATCCGGAACATACTTATCTAAGGTTCCATACTTACCGCATGGAAGATCCTTTAAGGTAAGACCGGTAGCAAGTTTTGCTGAAACCAAGGCGATTGGGAATCCAGTAGCCTTAGATGCCAAAGCAGAAGATCTTGAGGTACGAGGATTAATCTCGATTACTATGATTCTTCCATCCTTTGGGTTATGAGCAAACTGTACATTGGTACCACCGATGACCTGGATGGCATCTACAATCTTATAAGCCTGTCTCTGTAATTCTTTTTGGGTTTCCTCTGAAATAGTAAGCATAGGGGCAGTACAGAAGGAATCTCCTGTATGAACCCCAAGAGGATCTACATTCTCAATAAAGCAAACGGTAATCATGTTACCTTCCTTATCACGAACTACCTCAAGCTCCAACTCTTCCCATCCTGCAACAGATTCCTCTACTAGTACCTGTCCTACTAAGGATGCCTGAAGACCTCTTGCACAAACGGTGCTTAATTCTTCCTTGTTATAAACCAGTCCACCGCCAGCTCCACCCATGGTGTATGCTGGACGAAGAACAACCGGATAGCCTAAATCATCGGCGATTGCAAGTGCCTGATCTACCGAATAAGCAACCTCGCTTCTTGCCATTTCAATTCCAAGCTTCTCCATGGTTTCCTTGAATTCGATTCGGTCTTCCCCACGCTCAATCGCATCCACCTGAACACCAATTACCTGTACGTGATACTTATCAAGAATTCCTGCCTTATTAAGCTCTGCACATAGGTTTAATCCTGACTGTCCTCCTAAGTTAGGAAGTAAGGCGTCTGGACGTTCCTTTGCAATTATTTCCTCTAAACGCTCAATGTTTAAAGGCTCAATATAAGTTACATCAGCCATCTCAGGATCTGTCATAATTGTTGCCGGATTAGAATTCACCAGTACAATTTCATATCCAAGACTTCTAAGTGCTTTACACGCCTGTGTTCCTGAATAATCGAACTCACATGCCTGTCCAATAATGATCGGGCCTGATCCGATGATCAGAACCTTATGAATGTCACTCCTTTGTGCCATATCATTCCTCCTGCTATATTTTTTTTTGTTAGAACCCACAACTGGAATTATTATACCAAAAAATAAACGAAAAAGAAATAGTCCATCTTCAGAATTCACTGAAGATGGACTATTTTTATTACACCAATGACTTATCTTCTATGATTAGTTATTCTGTACGTGAAATGCGTTTGGTCCGGCATACTTAGCACTTGCACCAAGCTCTTCCTCGATACGAAGGAGCTGATTGTACTTAGCAACACGCTCAGAACGGCTAGGAGCACCAGTCTTAATCTGATCAGTATTTAATGCAACAGCAAGGTCAGCGATTGTTGTATCAGCTGTCTCACCGGAACGATGAGAAGAAATTGCTGTATAACCAGCGTGATGAGCCATCTTAATAGCCTCTAAGGTCTCAGATACAGAACCGATCTGGTTTAACTTAATAAGGATTGAGTTCGCACTTCCGTTTGCAATACCCTTAGCAAGTCTCTCAGTGTTTGTTACGAATAAATCGTCACCTACAAGCTGAACCTTGCTTCCAAGTCTCTCGGTAAGCTTCTTCCAACCTTCCCAATCTTCCTCATCAAGAGCATCCTCGATTGAGATGATTGGATACTTGTCAACAAGTGCTTCCCAGTGATCAATTAACTCATCCGTAGTGAAGTCCTTACCAGACTTTGGCTGATGATAGAAGCCCTTACCCTTTTCGCTCTTCCACTCTGAAGAAGCAGCGTCCATAGCGATCTTGAAGTCCTTACCAGGCTCATAACCAGCGTTCTTAACAGCCTCAAGAATTGTCTCAATGGTCTCCTCATCTGAAGAAAGGTTTGGAGCAAAACCACCCTCATCACCTACAGATGTTGCAAGACCCTTAGACTTTAATAACTTCTGTAATGCGTGGAATACCTCTGCACACCAACGAAGAGCTTCCTTAAAAGAAGGAGCACCAACTGGCATAATCATAAATTCCTGTGTATCTACAGTATTAGTAGCGTGAGCGCCACCATTTAAAATGTTCATCATAGGAACTGGAAGGTTTGTACCCTGTACACCACCAAGGAAACGATAAAGTGGAAGACCAAGAGAGATTGATGCTGCTCTAGCTGCTGCAATCGATACAGCAAGGATTGCATTCGCACCAAGCTTAGATTTATCCTTAGTTCCATCAGCCTTTAACATAGCACCATCAACAGCATATGTATCAGCAGCGCTGATTCCCTTTACTGCATCATTGATTGTTGTATTAATGTTCTCAACTGCCTTAGTAACACCCTTACCAAGGTATCTAGCCTTATCACCATCGCGGAGTTCAAGTGCTTCGAACTCACCTGTAGAAGCTCCTGAAGGAGCGGTTCCTCTACCAACAGTTCCGTCAGCAAGATAAACCTCAGCCTCAACGGTAGGATTTCCTCTTGAATCAAGAATCTCACGACCAATTACCTTTTCGATTTCCAAATTACTCATACGATTTTACATCTCCTTTGCATATTTCATCAAAACTTAAGTTTCCCGGTTTTGATGATGATTAAAGTGTTGAATTGGCATGCTATCATGCTTCTGAAATCTTCTAAAATAAAGATTTCTCTAACGTTTTTAAGTATATTAAAACGCATTTAAAAAGTCAAGTGTGGATTTCATAGATTCCTTATCCATCCGACCTTTCTTTTCCCCAATAAAAGATTGCTATGGTCCCAGGTCCTGTATGACTTCCTATGGTTGCCCCAATGGAGAAGATTTCAACCTTTCCCTTCATTTTGGGTAAGGACTCCTGAATCATGCCGGCCAGTTCCCCTGCTTCCTTAAGAAAGTCCGAATGGCTAATAAAACATTGATCCGTATAGTCTGCCCCCTGATCGATAGTTTCCAATAGGAGTTCCAGACTTCTTTTCATCGCCTTCTTTTTTCCTCGAACCTTTTCTTTTACCACTAGCTTTCCTGCAGCATCTATCTCTAATAAAGGACAGATTCCCAAAAGATTCCCAATGGTTCCTGAAGCCTTTGAAATCCTTCCTCCCCGGATATAATAGGTTAAGTCCGTGGAAAAGAAGGAATGTCTTACCCTTTTTTTATTCGCTTCAACCCACGCATATACTTGGTCAATCTCTTGCCCTTCGTCTCTTAAATCTGCCAGTTTATCCAAGAGTAAGCCAATTCCACTGGAGGCCCCTAAGGAATCTACTATATAAAGCTTACGATCTGGAAATTCCTGGGCTAATTCTCTTTGGGCAATCATCGCAGAATTATAAGTTCCGGAAATTCCACTCGATAAGGTCAGATGAAGAACATCCTTCCCCTTTTCTAAAAATCCTCTAAAATACTCTTCATATTCTCCAATGGTAACTTGTGAGGTTCTTGTCATAGCTCCGGCAGCCATGGAAGAAAATAAAATCTCCGGGGTAATTGTTTTTCCCATATCATCTGGATATTGCTTTCCATCTAACTCCATATGAAAATTCACATAGGAAAGATTTCTTCTTTCCATCCACTCCGGTGTTAAATCTGCAGTTGCACAGCAGGATAAAACATAATCAGCCATCTGTCTACCTCCTTTTTAACCCTTCTATCATTCGTTGTCGAGACGTTCTTCACTTCCTATTCGCATCTTAACTGAATGAAATACCTTCACAAGTAGTATACCATACTATGTCTTATTATCCCATAAAAATATGAATTCCAATTGCGATTAAAATGACTCCTCCAAACATGGAAGCACCGCTAGAGTATCGCATTCCAAATTTTCTTCCAATGATAACTCCAAACCAACTAATAAAAAAGGTGGTAATCCCTATAATGAAACAGGTCACAATGGCCATAATAAGAGGATCGTCCGAGATGGTAAATCCCACAGAAAGTGCATCAATTGAGGTGGCAATTCCTTGCACTACGATTCCTGAAAGGCTGGTAACCTTTTCACTTTCCTCTTTCACAGGTTTGATTCCATCTAAGAGCATCTTTAGTCCAATATAGCAAAGAAGAATCATGGCAATCCAGGGGATTAATTTTTTAAAACTCTTAAAATACGTTGCAATGGTGTGGACACAAAACCATCCAATTAATGGCATGAATCCTTGGAATGTCCCCATAATTCCTGCCATTACTAACTGCTTCTTTTTCTTGATTTTTGGCTCATTCAAACCATTTGCCAAAGACACGGAAAATGCATCCATGGCCAATCCCACACCTAATAAAATACTATTAAAAATAAAAGTAAAATTCATAATTTTCGATTCCTTTACCATGAAAAAAAAAGTATAGCTTGTGCTATACTTTCAACCATCTCTTTGCGATTCATGTATAGCATTCCTTATAAAAATCTAGAATGATTACATGAGTCTCGTAATTTAAAATAAGCCAGACCAATGTCAGTATGTTGACTTATTACGTTTATTCAAACGCTTACTACTCCCCCACGGACCAGTGACCATAATTTTAACAAGTAACCTGTGAGTTAGTCAACACAAACCACCGACCTTTCTTGAATTATTTTCATTTTATGATATGATGATAAGGGTTATTTTTATTTTATTTATAGAAAGGATTCTTATGCTTTTAATAAAAACAATTCGTGTCATTGATCCCGCAAGCAATACAGATGGCATCTATGACATTCTAATCAAAGATAATAAGGTAAATAAAATCGCCAAGGAGATTCCTATGCCAACGGTTTCTTCTACCACAGTGATTGATGGGGAGGGATTGATTGCAGCTCCCGGTTTAGTAGATGTGCATGTTCATTTCCGTGATCCCGGCTTTACCGCTAAGGAAGACATTATTACCGGTGCCAATGCTGCTAAGCACGGTGGCTTTACCACGGTAGTAATGATGGCCAATACCAAACCTACCATTGATAACGTGGAAACCCTGGACTATGTGTTAAAAAAAGGTTCTAGTACCGGCATCCATGTGGAAGCCTGTGGTAATGTTACCTTTGGCATGCAGGGGCAAAAAATCACGAATATGACTCTTTTAAAGGCCGCCGGTGCCGTAGGCTTTACAGATGATGGTATCCCTCTTTTAAAAGAAGAGATTGCAAAGGCTGCCATGAAGCAAACCGCTAAACTTCAGGTTCCAATTTCCTTCCACGAAGAAGATCCTAGGTTTATTCGTAACAACGGAATCAACCACGGTAAGGCCAGTGAATTCTTTGGAATCGGTGGTTCCGACCGTCAGGCTGAAATTGCTATGATTGCAAGAGACATTGAACTTGCAAAAGAAACCGGTGCCTGTATTGACATTCAACACATTTCTTCTAAGGAAGGGGTGGAGCTTGTAAGAAAGGCGAAAGCTATGGGCCTTGATGTACATGCAGAGGCAACTCCTCACCACTTTTCTTTAACCGAGGAAGCTGCTATCCAATATGGCACCCTTGCTAAGATGAATCCACCTCTTCGAGAAGAGGAAGATCGCCTTGCTATTATTGAAGGTCTTCAAGATAATACCATTGATATGATTGCCACAGATCACGCTCCTCATACCAAGGAAGAAAAGGAACGTGACATTACCAAGGCTCCAAGTGGTATTATTGGTCTTGAAACTTCTCTGGCCCTTGGTATTACTAATCTGGTAAACCCCGGTTACCTTACGATGACCCAATTGATTACCCGCATGTCTACTGGTCCTGCAAAGGTATATCATTTGGATGCCGGTAGATTAATGGAAGGTGGGAATGCGGATCTTGTAATTTTCGATCCTAAGGCAGACTATATCCCAGATACCTATGCATCGAAAGCAAGTAACACACCGTTTACTGGTCATCCTCTAAAAGGTCTGGTGAAATACACAATCTGCGGTGGACACATTGTCTACCAGGCATAAAAAAAAGCTATGAGCATATATTATAACGCTCATAGCTTCTTTCTTTTTATCCTACATGTCTTTCAAAACGGTGGAAGTCTAAGATTTTTTCGATTTCTGCTAAAGCATCACTTGGGATTACCAAGTCACTAGCTGCTAAATTACTGTCTAACTGTGACTTCTTGCTTGCCCCTGTAATGACGGAAGAAATGGCAGGCTTTGTAAGAATCCATGCCAAGGCAAGTACCGGCATGGTGGTATTTAAGTCTGAAGCAATCTTACTAAGCTTCTCCACCTTGTCTAAATTCTCGTCAGTTAAGAGATGATTGATCTGCTTGTCTGCCTGATGGGTAGCTCTTGATCCTTCCGGATATGGCTGGCCCTTCTTATACTTACCGGTTAAAAGTCCCTGAGCCAACGGTGAGAATGGTGTAATTCCATATCCGTACTTTTCACATACTCCCATAATCTCATGTTCAATATAACGATCAATCATATTGTACTGTGGCTGGACCGTTGACATTGGATAAAGCTGATACTTATCAATAATCGCCTGCGCCTGTTCTAATCTTGCAGCTCCCCATTCCTCGCTTACACCATAGTATAAGATTTTTCCCTGAGTCACTAAATCACTTAAGGCACGAAGAGTCTCTTCCATTGGTGTAGTTGGATCAAAACGATGGCAATAGTAAATATCAATATAATCCAATCCCATATTAGTAAGGGTACGGTCGATATTTTCAAAAATATGCTTTCTTGATAATCCCCATTCATTGGCTGTTCCACCGGTAGGGAAAAATACCTTGCTAGAAACCACATAGGTACTTCTCTTGTAATCCTTTAGTAATTTTCCAAGGAACTTTTCTGCTTCTCCCCCTGAATAGGCATCCGCACAATCAAAGAAATTAACTCCCTTTTCATAGGCGAGCCTTACAGTCTCAGCTGCAATATCTTTAGCATTTAAACCAGCTAAATCTGTCATCCAACTACCTAATGCAATCTCGCTTACCTTTAACCCTGACTTTCCTAAATTACGATACTTCATATTTCCTCACTTTCTAAAATAATTCTCCTAAATATTTTACATTTTCACTTTAACACTTCAAGCAGACTTTAACGCAAGTCTTTTTTTAAAAAAGGACCCTAGCCAATGGCTAAAGTCCCGGTTTCTTTCCTTTTACTTCCTCCAAAGTCCATGGAGATTACAGTATGCATAACTTGCTACTAATTCCTCTCCCTCTGCAAGTAAAAACTCTGCCTTAGGCTGATCACTAGCAGTAAGCTTTTTTCTAGTCATGCCCTGATTGGTTTCAATGGCAATCCACTCAATCAGATGTGGCTCGGTCATCGGATGGTCCACCTCACCAACTCTAACTTCCACCTTGTTGCCCTCCTGATTCACAAGGGGAACATGCTTTTCCCTTGCAGCATCCACGCTTGCCGGAACTAATTCTTCCATCAGTTGATCGCAACAGGTAAGTGAATCACATGCCGGCTTGATGACATCCACCATCTGACCACACTTCTTGCAAACATAAATCTTCATAAAAACCTCCTTAAAAATGTAAATAAAATCTTGTTATAAATCTAATTCCATTATAACAGACATTATCTAATAAATCAGATTTTCTCTCTATTTTTATATATAAAAAAAGATAACTGTCCGAATTTTTCGAACAGTCACCTTAGTGGTTAGAGTGCGCATTGAAATCAAATTATTGTCTTACCTTATTTTCCGTATCTCATTGACGGATATCCGTCTCCCAAAACATTTTTTTACTTAAAATCCAACACAGGTTCCCTTTAATGTTGCACCTGTAATGTTATTCGAACCATTTTTAGAAGTACAATCCTGGATGATTGCCTTACCAAAGGTAACCTCATATCCTAAAGCGGATGGCTTACCCTTTAATGGCCAATTGAAATTCTTCTTCTTGTTTCCATCTGCAGTACACTTCTTCATTGTAACTACACCATTCTGATTGTTACGGTCGAAACCTGAAGCATAGTTTCCTACAGCTGAACATCCCTCAAGATAGTGATTTAATGGATCTAAATGAGCAGCAACGCCCTCGGTCTTGTTATCAACACCACCGAGCTTAAATCCGTTACCATCACCATAGATACCATCACAATATCCATTGTAATTAGCCTTACAGTTCTTGAAGTTAACAGCACCATGAGCAGCATAGCAGTCCCATCCATCATCTGAATTGTACTCAGCTACACAGCCTTCGAAATAATTACCTGTTCCTGAGTGAAGCTTTACAGCAAATCCATCTGCGTTCTCACCCTTTGCATCAGCGTTATGATGAGACGTACAGTTATAGAACTTATTGTCTGCACCACCGTTACATACCTGGAAACCTGCATCATCATTATAACAACAGGTTACATTGGTAAATGTATTGTTCTTACCGGTGATGTAGATACCGTTATCTGCAGCATTCTTTACTGTGAAGTTCGAAAGATTGCTACCATTTGTAGAAATGGTAATACCTCTTCCTGAACTTCCTGAGGTACTAGAGAAATCAATTGTTGCATTGTTCTTACCAGAAATATGAACACCTGACTTTAAAGTAACCGCACCAGACTTAACAGTACCATCGATTACGATTGTAGTTCCTGATGAAGCACTCTGGATTGCTGATGAAAGTGAGGTACCACCATTCTTTACGGTAATAGTCTTACCGCTGGTAGATGATGATGAACTTGATGAGCTTGATGAGCTTCCATTAGAGGTAGCTTCAAACTTAAACTGCTGACACTCCAGACCATTGTAAGTCCATGTGGCGATATTTCCACCTGCTTGGGTAGACCAACCGGTTACATCAATTGCCTGCTTATTACCGGAACACTTTGTTTGTAAACAGAACTTACCGGTTGACTTCTTTACAACCTTGAAAGTCTGTGGATCGAGGCCATTCGCTTCCCAAATTCCTACATTTGTTCCATCTGTGCTTCCTCCATTCGTTACGTCAAGCATTCTCTTTCCTGACATACCACTCATTAAAGTAATATAATTACTTCCCAGGTTCTTTACATACCACTTCTGACATGCATAACCGTTACCTGTCCATTGCTGAACATTAGCACCATTACTATCAGAACCATTCTGAACCTCTAAATAAAGACCAGAATTAACGTTCTTAATATAGTACCAACCATCGCTGATCAAATAAGATGCAGCCTGAGGCTTCACTACAGGTTTACCCTGAAAAACTACTGAGACAGTCATTGCAACAGCGGCAGCACACAGTGCCACTTTTCTAATTCTCTTAAACAAAATATAACCCTCCAATTTAATTTCAGATTTCCCAACCAATCTAATTATTCTATGTGTGATTTCTGTTGCAACACTCCAACGAAATAATAATTACCACATTTTTCGAAATATGGAAATAATCAACATAGATAAATGTAATGTGTTCGTTTTGTGAAGTTTGCATGAATGTCCTTTATTTATACCATTGGCAAAGCTCCCAGCAAGGCAAAAAAAAACAGAAGCAAATTTGCTTCTGTTTTAACTCCCCGAGTAGGGCTCGAACCTACGACATTTCGGTTAACAGCCGAACGCTCTACCACTGAGCTATCGAGGAATAT
>AUXO011896769.1_pt1 | contig 12626 bp, 12 predicted proteins | sample 768731 | NCBI WGS metagenome assembly AUXO01 (sample SAMN02715735, study PRJNA202380) | gut metagenome | biome: sheep rumen | host: Ovis aries | place: New Zealand: Palmerston North | reverse complement strand
TTTCTACGGCCAGTGCCGTAGTACTGTGCTACTGCCATGAAATCTTCCTCCCGGTATTAATTAGCGAATGTTTAACTTCAAAACTTCAGGTTTCTGAGCCTGATGCGGATGTTCGGCACCTGCATAAACGTTCAGTTTACGGTACATCTGTTCACCCAATTTATTTTTCGGGAGCATGCCGCGAACTGCCATTTCAACAACGCGTTCCGGACGTGCTTCGAGCATATGACCGGCCTGAGTGAATTTAGCTCCACCGGGATAACCGGAATGATGGAAATAGGTTTTCTGGATTAATTTCTTACCTGTTAATTTAACCTTTGCTGCGTTTACTACGATTACATAATCGCCTGTATCAACATGCGGGGTAAAAGTAGGTTTATGTTTTCCCCGAAGAATTTTAGCTACTTCGGCAGCAAGACGGCCTAATGTCTGGCCTTCAGCATCAACAACAAACCATTTACGTTCGATGTTGCCTGCATTAGCCATAAATGTAGTTTTCATGCTGTGTAATTCCTCCCTGAATTTAACTAACTGACCAAGCTTTTGGTGCTCTTTCTCCGGGGCTAAGTGGAGTCCAAGTGAAAAGCTTACCTATTTATTTTACAGATTTAGGCATACCTTGTCAAGCTTTTTTTCTGCTATAGAGAGGAAACTCCTATTTTTCCGTCTTGCCGTTGACAATCTGCCAGACCTGGGCAACGAACTTGCTCGCCGCCGGTGACATTTCCTGAATATCTGGGACGGCCAGGCCCAGCGAAATCGACTGAGCCGGGGCCAAAGGCCGGAGTTCGACGCGGCCAGTCCACTTCTCCGTCGTCAAGCGGTTATTGATGCTGATTCCCAGGCCTTCTTCGACCATGCAGTACGCCGTGTACGAATCGGTCGTCGTGAAACGGATATCGGGCTGCACCTGCTTAGCTGCCAGGAAACGGTCGATATCCGTATCGTGATTTGGCAGAGGGATGACGAAAGGCGCGCCGTTCAACCATTCTACGGGAATCTTCTTTTCTGCCGTCCAAGGATGATCCGGCGGCAGCCAGACAACGAGCTCATCGTCTTTCAAAGGGATCCAATCATAGGCCACATCCCCTCCGGGCTTGGCGGCCAGACAGCAGTCGACGGCCTTTTCATTAATCCACTGGGCCAGCTCCTGATTCGTCCCTTCCAACAAATGAATCTCCACCTTGGGATACTGGGTCTGGAAATGGCGCAAAATCGCCGGCAGCCACGCCGCAGCGACACTATAATAACTGCCAATATTAAGGACACCGGCCAGGACACCCTGGATGGCTGCCCCCAAGTCGGCGGCTTTTTGCGAAGCCCGGACGACTTCCTGAAAGACCGGCACCATCTGCTGACCATTGGCCGACGGCCGGACGCCCTGCTTATTGCGCACGAGCAGCGGGAAGCCGATTTCCTTCTCCAGCGAGCGAATCATGCGGGTCATCCCTGACTGCGTATAGCCCAGTTCCTTGCCAGCCGCTGTCAAACTGCCATATTGAATCGCCAAGAGCAAAGCCTGGCATTTCACACTATCCATATACTCATTCACCCATTTCGTCATGACATACATGCTAAATCACCGTTTGTGTCATTGTCTTATTATACCGTATAATGAGGTCATCCGTAAAGAAATTGGGCGCCCAGCCATCGAAAGCGCCAATGCCATCCGCCTGGCCACTAGCTGGGCTACGACAAAAAAAGACACAGACAGCCTCATCGCTTGCCTGCGCCCGCATAACTTGTAATATTCGGACGGCTTCCACTTTGCTCTTTCAAAAATAATTCCGTATTTCTCTACGCGGCAAAAACAGGCTGTCGCATTAAGCAAACACCTGCATAATGCGACAGCCTCTTTAAATTGTGCCCCGCTTATGCGGGAAAGACTTTATTTGGTGGAGAAATCCATGTACAGCAACAGGATCACCCCCGCGCGTGCGGGAAAGACTAGACCCTCGTTTCTTGATTCCATTTTACCATAGAACATATTTTCGTCAAGTCTGTGAATCAGTTTGTATCAGCCTTCATTTTTCTTGAAGTTTTCTGCTTGGGCCATGACCTTTTCAAAGACTTCTTCATCCCATTCCGGTGGATAGCCGTTTTCATAAAGCAGTACGGTTAAGTCCATGTTCAGTTGATTCTTTATATCATCGCGTACAGCCCAGTCGGCAAAACGGGCTTTATCATCTACCAGCTCCTTTATCTTTTTCGCCAGGACGATGCATTTTTCGTCTGCATAGGGGAAATCATGGTCATCCCGGACTTTGACCAGGATGTCATAAAACGCCTTTTCTTCAAAAGTAATCCCCATATTTTCAAACGATTCTTTGTCCCCTTTCAGGTCTTTTATAATATGAATCAACTGATCTGAAAGGTCATCGACAAAGTCAGCCACAACTTCACTGGTAAAAACGAGTTTATCCCGACTGTTATACTCATCGACGACTTGGCGCAACCGTTCATCGAATTCAATGGCTTTTACTTTATTCGTGCGCCCATAGTCAGCAATAGCCCTCCTCAAAAGCTTCAGCAAGGCATTGAACTTCGTGATAGGCAGTTTCACCTTCTTTAGCTTATCCAAAAATTCATCACTGAACAAATCAATCGACTTTTGCGAGTCCACAATATTTTCAATGCCCGTACAGGTGATGGCCTTTCTGACCATCCCTTCGACGACATGGTTCATAATTTCAGCATCAGGAGCCGTGCCTTTCGTCTGCTTATAAATGATAGACCGGATAGCCAGATAAAACTGGGCCGTTGCCGTTTCTTTATCGGTCAACTCGCCGGAAGGGAAGCAAATCTGATAAGCGCTCTTCAATCTCCGGGACAGCCCCATGAACCGCGTCTGCATCTCTTTGCTCGTCTGTACATACTCAGCCGCATCATTCAGGCAATTCAGCCGTTGTAAAGGCGTACCACTATAAAACAAAGTGGCATCGAAGGAGGAGAGCAAGTCATCAATCATGGACAGATAATTCCTAAAAATAGATAGGGAGACATTCAGCTCATCTACGGGATTTTCCTGGGGACCGCCGTATTTCTTGACAGCGGCCATCATATCATTTTTGATGCCGATATAATCGACGACCAGGCCTTTGTCTTTCCCATCAAAGACACGGTTGACCCGGGAAATGGTTTGAATCAGCGTATGTTTCTGAAGCGGTTTGTCGATGTACATTACGGCAAGGGAAGGAACATCGAATCCCGTAATCCACATATCGACGACGATGGCGATTTTGAAATTCGAGTCATTATTTTTGAACTGCTTATCGAGCATATTCCGATACTCTTTCGTTCCGCAGGTATCATACAGTTCTTTTTCATCATTCTGCCCCTGCGTGGCTACCAGATTGATTTTTGGAAGTGCCACCAGCTGCTCCAGCTGTTCCCGTGTCAATTTTGATTCGTCTTCCGCCTTGCGCGGGATACGCCAGTCCGGCCGGATTGTTTCTATCTCTTTCAAAAGCTGAAACGCATTTTTCCTGTCCGCGCAGACAATCATGGCCTTTTGCACGACATCCGGCTTTTCTGCACAAAGCGCTTCATAATGAGCGACCATATCAGCGGCCAGTTTTTTTATCCGTTCCGGATGCCCCAGTATCGCCGACATGGTACTCATGGCGCGTTTGCTGGCCTCTACCTGTTCCGGATTAGCCCCTTCTTCCACGCATTTTTCATAATATTTTTCGATTTCTTTCGCCTGCTCATCGGAAAGAATGACCCGCGCCAGACGAGGTTCATAGGCAATGCGGACGGTAATCCCATCGTCACTGGATTCCTTCATGGTATAACTATCGACGACCGGACCAAAAACGGCTACGGTTTCATCAATCGGCGTCCCTGTAAATCCGCAGTACGTCGCATTGGGGAAGCTGTCCCGGAGATACTTGGCAAAGCCAAAGGTCGTATACACGCCAGACGCATTTTTCTTCAGTTTCGAGCCAATATTTACCTGCGTCCGGTGCGCCTCATCGGAAATACAGATGATATTGTTTCGCTCCGAAAGGAGTCCCGTATCTTCACAGAATTTCTGTATCGTCGTGACATAGACGCCGCCGCTGGGCTTGTCTCGAAGGGTCTTTTCTAAATCATGACGGCTTTCGATGCTCCTGACATCGGTCTGATGGAGATAGCGCTTAGCCGTGACGAATAATTCGGAAGTCTGTGTGTCCAGGTCGTCCCGGTCTTCCAGCAGGATAATGGTCGGGCTCCGGAACGTTTCGGCATCGCGAAGCATAATCAGCCGGGATAAAAACAACATGGCATAGGTCTTGCCACAGCCCGTCGCGCCAAAATAGGTCCCGCCCTTGCCGTCACCAGCAGGCCGCATATGTTGTTTGATATGGGTCAGCATTTTTTCTGCTGCAAAAAATTGAGGATACCGGCAGACTATGACTTCATCCTTAGCACTGTCATCCGGGTAGAAGACAAAATCCCGCAGTATTTGGAGGATGCGGTCTTTGGCAAAGGCCCCTTTTATCATCGTCATGAGCGAACTGATGCCATGAGCGACCGTATCGGTATCATCGGCCTTATTCCAGGCATAGTAAAACCGATAGGGCGTGAAGATACTGCCCAGTCGCGTATTGGCTCCATCACAGATGACTGATAAAAAGCAATACTTCAACAGATTCGGAATATCCCGCTGGTAGCGGATAGCAATTTGCTCCCACGCATCGTGGATTGTCGTATCTTCTTCAATGGCCGTTTTAAATTCCCAGATGCTGACGGGAATCCCGTTGATGAACAAAATCAGGTCCGGCCGGCGAAGCCGCTTCCCCTGTACGGAATACTGGTTCACGATGCGGAAAATATTATGTTCCGGATGCTCAAAATCAATGAAATCAATATGGACGGGCAATTCACCTAACCGATCACGGACCAGGTCAAAGCCTTCCACGACCAGCCAGAAGGCCTGCCGGTTGGCCGCATAGAGCGGAGCCGAAGGGATCAAGCTCAACATGTTCACGATTTTCTTCATTTCTACGTCGCTGAGGTACTTGTCCTGATACTGGCGAGTCAGAAAGGCACGAAGGTCCTCTTCCAGAAGGACCGTATCCAATTCGCGGTGAATGGCTTCGCCGTAAGTATATTCGTACCCCTGTTGCCGGAAAAGTTCGATAATAGCCTGTTCCAGTTCAGCTTCTGTAAATTTCCCTTTCGTGAAAAAATAGTCCATCGTCTCATCCCCTTTTAGGCCCGGCCTTCGTCCAGCGAGCCTTTAATCAATATTGGGCATATGTTTTTGATACGCTCCTTGAGGCGATTTCCAATTGATCTTCGCTCAACATACGTCTTATAAATATCAACAATTGCACGCTGTTTATCTATTGACGGAACTGGTATTTGCGTTTCATAGAAACGATCTAAGTCAAGGTTTGAACGAATGCTTGAATCACTCATAAACCAACCTCGACGATCACTCTCTGATCTCGAAAACCACATCATGAAATATTCAGGTAGGACACAATTTTTGTTTACCTCAAATACCGTATAAGCAGGTGAAACAATGATAGGTTGACCTGAATTTTGAAGCGCTATACGGATACATTTATCTCTTCCCGTTTGCATACCACTATAAGCAATTTGTCCTTTTTCAACCACCTTATAGCGACGAAGATTAACATTGGTTGTATTTGCGACTGTTGGTATAAACTGTTTATTTATATTGATGCCTTTAACATCGTCTATAGCTCCATCATCGTTTCGTCTATCTATTTCCGTAAGAAACTCACCAACAGCAATCATCTTAGCCTTATGCTTTTCTTTATCCAAAATAGAATCAAATGTGACCTTCAAATCTTCCAGCCCCTGCTCATAGCTCTGCTGGTTGGCAAGCATGGCCTGATAGACGTCTACGTACTTCTGCTGGATATCGAGGGGCGGAAGTTCGATTTCAATGTCGCATAAATCGCCCCAATTAAAGAATTCTGTCGAACTTCCCCAAGAATTTGTAATCACATATCGGTCAAATTCCGCTCTCTTAAAAAATATATACAACCATCGAGCAGATAAAATACATCTTTGGGCTTCTTCAGTAACACGAAAAACAACATAATCCTCCGTGCAAATCACGGGCTTTTCTGTATCATTATAAGCAATGCTGAATTTGCTACCATTTCTGGATGTTCGATGATTAAATACGAATTCACCAGGATTTACAATCTGAAATTTTCTCAAATCTCTGCCACTTATATCAGCCTTGGTCGGCATCAGTTCTTTAAGGTTATTCACACCACGCACGTCATCACTGCCATACAACAAATCAACATTTCTATTGTCCAGGAATTGCAGGAGATTCCCTAATTTATATTTAGTCAATGCCATAGCCAATCCCCCTGAATGCGTCTTCGAGCATTTTCTGTGATTTCTTCTCCGTCTTTAAGACTTCCTGCATTTCTGTTTGGATACGGGCCATTTCTTTTTCATAGTCGATATCCAAATCGTGGTCGATGAACTCAATATACTTACTGGGCGCAAGTGAGTAGTCCTTTGCGGCAATTTCGCCCAGCGTGACGGACTGGCAGAATTCAGGCACATTCTGGTAGAGAGTGGTATCTGCCGACTGCCAGTTATGATAAACTTCCTTTACCTTGGCAATTTCTTCATCGGTGAGAATCGTCTTTTTTTTCTTCTTGCCCTTGTCGATGACGATTTCTTCAATATGCTGATTCCACGTCCGAAGGTCCATGAACAACACCTGGTTTCTCCGGTCCCGGACAGCTCGGCCATGGACCATGCCAGCCTGTTTGTTCATATTGATGATCCATAACGTTACGGATATATCGGTCGTATAAAACATGTCGCGAGGCAATACAATGATGGCTTCTACCAGGTCTTTATCGAGAATGGCCTTGCGGATCGTCTGTTCGTCGCCACTGGCATTTAGAGCGCCATTGGCCAGCAAAAAGCCGGCAATGCCGTGGCTAACATCCAGTTTTGAAATAATATGTTCAATCCAGGCGTAGTTGGCATTGGCTACGGGCGGCATGACCTCGCCATAGCCTTTGAAACGTGGATCATTCGTGAGTTCTTTTTCGGTACGCCAATTTTTGAGATTAAAAGGCGGATTGGCCATGACATAATCGACTTTCTTATCTTTATGAAGGTCCTCGGTAAACGTAGAGGCGTTCTTTTCTCCCAAATTATGCGCAATCCCGCGGATAGCCAGATTCATCTTACAAAGCCGCCACGTATCGGCATTGCTTTCCTGGCCGATAATAGAAATCTGCTGTCTGTTGCCCTGATGCCGGTCTACAAATTTCATGGACTGGACAAACATGCCGCCACTGCCACAACAAGGGTCATATACGACGCCGCTGTACGGTTCTATCAGTTCGGCAATGAGTTTGACCGCACAAGACGGCGTATAGAATTCACCGTCTTCTTTCGTGCCCGAAGCGGCATAGGCTTGAAGGAAATATTCGTATACCCGCCCGATGAGGTCTTCTTCATGAAAACGGTTCGCATCAATCTGATTGACATTATCGATCAGGTCTTTAAGTTTGGCCGTCGTAGCGCCCAGCGTGGCAAAGAAGGTGTAGACAGGATTACCGTCTTTATCCCGCGACGACAAAGCCCCTTGCAGAGAGGGATTTGTCTTTTCTATATCTGCCATCGCCGTATCAAGGATAACGGCAATATCATTATCGCCGGCATGGGCCACGATATAGGACCAGCGCGATGTCTCATTGAGCTTGAATACATTGACAGCGTTGTAAGAAGAGGTCTTTTCTTTAACGACATTGAACAGCCCTTCATTAAAACCGTACTGCTGCTTTAGTTCTTCATACCTTTTTTCAAACTTATCACCGGCAAACTTCAAAAATACGAGAAAAATGACAGCATCCCTGTTCTTTTCGGTACTCCCGATGCCCCGAAGTGCGACGCGGCAGTTCCACAAAACATTTTCCAAGGTCATTTCTTTGCTCTTTTTAGTCCCTCTTGCCATTCACCATGTCTCCTTACTATTTCTATGTATGATCGTACTTTTATTACTCTTATTTGATGTCGTTTCATTTCATAACTGATTGTACCATGATACCCGTCAGGGAGCAATTCCCTGGGCATGGAAGGCGTTTGGCCCTTGAGAAAAAAGAGGCTGTCGCATTAAGCAAAAAACGCATAATGCGACAGCCTCTTTGGCCTTTTATATATCTTAGCTGGCGAAATGCTCGTTTGCCAACAAAATTTTCATCCTCAGCAACCCCCTTTTGACATAATCCCCGACGGTGCTTTTCCTGAAATCGTATTTTTGAGCAATCTGCTTATACGAATAGCCGTGGATGAAGTGCAACCGGATGAATGTTTGCTGTAATTCCGGCAACTGTTCCAAGGCCCAGTAAAGCTGCGTCCGCACTTCGTCTTCTAAATAGCAGCGTTCCGGGCAGGATTCTTCGGAAATAAGGTCTCCTGGCAGGTCGGTCAGTGTATCATTTTCTACAATATTTTTTTCAACGTTCCTATAGTAGCAAGTCCAGTTGTAAGATTCCCGACGCAAATAATTATGTACAGAGGCAACCAAGACTTCCGTAACAGTTTCTTCGGATTGGCTCAGATTATACTGATAGATACAGTCTATGGCACCATGGCAGGCCGTCGATAAGGCTTCATGAAAATTCTGATAGTATGGCTGGTATTTCTTAGCCTGACGGTATAAATACGGCTTGAAGGCCTTGAGCAATTCTGCTATCGCTATTTTGTCTCCCCGCTGGGCAGCGCGGATACAGTGGCGCATCTGAATAGTCATTACATCACGTCTCCTTACTACATTAAAATTCGATTAAAACCTCTTTTCATTTTTTCTTTTTAAATTAAATTTTTCTAATAATTCCCTAAACGGAAAATACCCTGGGCAGAAATTCTGCCCAAGGCATCTTCATTATGCTACGCTTATTCCAGCGTTTCAACTTTACGGGTTACAATCTGGCTCGACTTGAGTGCTGTCAGATTACCGCCTTCCGTCGTGGCAAAAATCTTGCTGTCGACGATGGCTTTTGCGGCAGTATCGACGGTTGCTTTCGTCAAGTCCGCTTTCGGATTGGAAATGGAGTAGCTGACGTTTTTGCTGATTCCATCAACAAAAGTAAGCTGTAACGTTTTCGTTTCCGATTTAATGGCCATGGTAATTCCTCCTTTCTTTGGTATGGTGAGAAGAGCAACCTCTCCGGCCCTTCGGGCCACCTCCCCTACCAAGGGAGGCAATGGCTCCCATTATAGGGGAGCTGTCAGCGAAGCTGACTGAGAGGTTCTTCCCTTACGCCGTGATTTCGTTTTCGACGATTTCATGGATGCCCGTAATCGGATCTTCGTACAGGGTACCGATAGCGTTGACGGCCGTAATGACGTTGGCCGGTTCAGCCCCGTTCACCAGGTTACGCATCTGCACGGATTTTTCGCACAAATTGTCATTTTCGTCGTTGTAGCTGATGACAAGTTTCAGTTTGCTAGAAACTGCTTTACGTTCTGCTGCCATAGTTCATCCCTCCTTTCTTTGATTTTTATAACCAGCAGCTAAGCTGCTAATTGCTGCGTATTGGCAATGCCGGGATACTGCATGATACCCGTGGCAATCGCCCTTGCTACGTTATCCTGACAGCGGACATACCGCCGCCAGTCATTGTTATTGTCGATGAAGCATATTTCAAGTAGAACAGCCGGCATGGCCGTACTTCGCAGGACGAAAAATTCTGCGTGTTCTTTTAATCCCCGGTTCGGCAGCTTCAAAGCTGCGACGATATTCGACTGAATCGAATGGCCGAGGAGCAGGCTGGCCGTCGTGCCGGAAATGCAGGTTTCCGTACCGCTGGCCCGTTTGTTAAAGGCGTTGAAATGGATAGATACGAAAATATCTACGTCAGCATCGTTGGCTTCATCGCAAATATCATATAAATTATCACTCTGTCCGAACAGGACATCAATGCCATTCCGTTCTAAATACTGCTTGACCTGCATAGTCAATTCATAAGCTGCATCACATTCGCGCAGCCCCAAGTCGGCGTTGACAGCACCTGAGTCAAGTTGCCGATCATGACCGGCATTTAAATAAACTTTCATAACTCTCCTTTCTTAAAATTCAGTTCTCGTGCCGATTTCTACACTGGCGGTCTGGCCGCCGATGGCGATACCCTGCATGGGCCTGTGTTTCACGGCCGGACAGGGGCAGTTCCCACTGCGCCCACATTCCGGATAGGGCCTAATGGGTAACAATACGGCACTGGCTCTCTGCAAGATGAAGATCAATTTCCTCTTGTCGAGGTTCCTCAAAAATCGTAGTATCCGGTTCATAGCGTACTCCTTTCAAATGATTTTTCGGATAAATAAGGTTATATCTCCCTTGGCCGTCATGGCCATGGTGGTCCTGAATTTACTGTTTCCGGCCAGTTCTTTTTCCCGGTCGCTTTTACAGTTCATGATTTCCAGCCTGTTTCGCTGAACCGTTGTTTCACTGATTTCCGGGAAAAACTGCCGGGCAAACTGCACGAGTTCCGGGCTGACCGGACCGATACCGGCAGACTGATTTTCATGGATACGCTGCTTGGCTTCCCGTATTTTCTGAGCCGCTTCCGGGCTCATTTTCCCGATAAATACGGGGGCCGTGTAGACATGGCGGTTCATATCGCGCCGCATCTGTCGCCATTCTTCGAGGATTTCAGCGATGGATGGGGCGAATTTATGCGTCGCAACGATACGCTGGGCCAAGGTCTTAGCCTGGGTCGCTGACATGCCGGAGGGTAGATTTTCTTTCAGTGCTTCGATGAAGATCGGGTTTGTATTCTGGTTCTCCCCGTAGCACGCCCGCAACGTAGTCAGCAAAGTTTGCATAGCCATGGAATTCATCCTCCTTCTTCTTTCCCTTCATGGGACGGCCATTACTGTTCTTCAAAATGGCCTGAATATACCGAATGTTATTGACGTTATTTTCATGGGCCAGCTCGATAGCGATACAGGTTGCTTCACTGCCCCACATTTTCTCTAAATCAATGAGTTCCTGAGCAAATTCGCCCTGCATGGGGCCGAAAATCTCCTGGTATTTCTGGACCGAAGCGTAGTCACGCATCGTTTTTGGCGTCGTCACGGGTTCGCCATCATAGGCTGGCGCTTCTTCTGCCGCAGGGGGATTGCCGTCGGATGTTTCCGATTTTTCCGGCGGATTCATCGTTTCCGTCACGACAGGCGCCGCATCCATTGGGTTATCTTCCGGCTGAGACTGGCGCTGCCTCTCGCGATAGCGCTGTACCCGTTCGCGCGTCTGTTCCCGCCGTTTTTCGTCGCGTTGGAAATCCTGTAATTCATCCCAGATGGCAATGCGGATGAGTCCGCTTCCGTCGCGTTCGATAAGTTCTAGCTTTTCCAGTAGGGCCAGTCCTTTTTCGATAAAAGGGCGGCGTCGGTGCAGGCACTTAGCAATGAGCTGCGTTGTCATGGCTTCCCGCCCGGATACGTAGACATACCCGTTGTCGTTAATCGTTCCGGCCATATCCTTCAAGAAGAACCAAAGGACGATGTATGAATCACCGTTTGCCTGATTCATCAAGAATAAGATACGAGGATCCGAAAATAAGCCGGTCCTGGTTTTCAGCCATTGAAGTTTTTTCATTGCTAGCACCTCTTTCTACATCTTGGGGTTTATCTTTTTGAATTCCCCCTCTACTTATATAAGACAAAAAAAACGCCAATCGTCCGAACTTTTTTCTTGAAGTAGATTTTTTTGACTTTAAAAGATTCAGTAAAGTTTTATATTTATTTTTTTATGTCATAAATTCAGTCTATTTGACTAAGTTCTTCCCGCCTCAAGGCTCAGTGTCTTTATATTTTCTGAACTTTCACTTTTTTCTTATTGGACAGATGCACGTAACCGATAGGCACGCTAATATAATCTCCTCTTCTCTTCTTTTCTCTCCTCTTTTCTTATATAGGTAACGCGTTACACAGCCATGGCCAGATAAGAACAAAAGCCCCATAAAGCGCATGTATATGCTAATAATGCACTATGAGACTTTTCATATTTTTCAAGGATTATACTTGTTTTAGGGCAAAAAAACAGGCCCTGTTCTATGAAAACAGCGCCTGGTAAATTTGTTAATAAGCCGCATCAAACTCCAAAAAAGAGACTGCACATGAAAGCATAGGCTTATCATACGCAGTTCCATCATCCGTTATGTTTCGCTGAATGATATAACGTTTAACGTATTTTTTTCTGTACTTTTTTGCGAAAATCATTTGACAAAGTGCGTTTTTGATGGTAGACTTACGTCAACAACTTGATAGTATTGCAATGAAGAGAAGAGTACACGATAGGAATTGGCACAGAGAGTTCCCATTTGGTGAAAGGGAATGCAAGGGTCATCGTGGAAGATGGACTCCGAGCAGATTGGTCGAACAGTTAGGCCATCCGGGCGTGCCCGTTACAGCACTATGGTATTGAAGGCTCATCTGCCTGCGTACCTGAAGAGGCTCATCTTGTGAAGGATGGGTGAAATTGGGTGGTATCACGGTGCTTCCGTCCCTTACTTGGGACGGAAGCTTTTTTTGTTACAAGGCTTTCAAGTTTATATTACATTATATATATTTTACAATATTAGGGGGAAATGTATTATGAGCGAAAACACTAACTACAAATT
>AUXO012628862.1_pt1 | contig 12628 bp, 15 predicted proteins | sample 768731 | NCBI WGS metagenome assembly AUXO01 (sample SAMN02715735, study PRJNA202380) | gut metagenome | biome: sheep rumen | host: Ovis aries | place: New Zealand: Palmerston North | reverse complement strand
TCATCGCCATTAGCAATTTTTTCACAAAGTTTTTTTTCTTCTTCGGCAGAGAGCATATCAATATCATTCATCTCTCTAAAGAATTGTTTAAGTCCACTAATTTCTTCCATATTTTCTCCTTTATTATAGGATAAACAGGCCCGCCAGGATTCGAACCCGGATCAAAGGTTTTGGAGACCCCTATGCTACCATTGCACCACGAACCTATATTACGTAAAGCGGCCTATAGAATTATAATCCGTTGGTCTTTACGGTTAGTATTTGGTTTCACTTCTGAAAAGGGATTTTTTCCTTCTACGTTCTTTCAAATTCCGATCCCGTCAACGCGCACAGGGCATCAAACATTTTTTAAAGTGGTTGCTATACGCTAGCCTGAAGCCAATCATCCACTAAATTTTTATTGGTTTACTATTTTTGTAAACTAATTTAAATACTTTTAACATCTCAGCCCAAAAATTATAGACCAAGACGTGCCATCAAGTCAGCAATATTTTTCTTTTCTTCTTCAGTTACTTCAGTAGCAGGAAGACTTGGAGCTTCTCTTACTCCACCATCTTCACTCCAATCATTATCAGGTACATAATTCTTATCAGGTGCATCAACCTGAGTCTTCGGGCATGTTAAAGCGATACTAATCTGAACTCGTTCACCGCCATCATCTGCCCATACATATAACTTTTTATTTACCTCGCCAATCCAATCTTCGCCAAAAGCATTAGCAATCTTATTGGTAACATTGATCTTGGCTTGAGACCCTTTAGCCATGTATTTTTGTCCTTTCTTTCATTTTCTATAAATATTATATAATATTTTTTTTATTTTTGCAACTTATGTGGTATTCTGGACCGAGATGGTCCCGTCTGGTTCTACCCAGACGGAATCTCTTAATCGTATAGCGCTCCACATAGACTCAGACATACTAAGATCCCATGAAAGCACCACATCATTAGAATTTATATTTCTTACTTCTACATGATGTGGTGTTACGCAAAAGGGTTTTCACCATTATGCGCACAACTTGGACATAAGCCCTCTTCATTTATTGCACGAGGCTCATATAATTCATTACACCTTTCACATCGAATAGCATTATCTACACAAGCAGGACATGCTTCTTTACTTACATCAAATTGATCATAGATGTAATTGCCTTCACCTAAAACATAAGGCTCGCCACAAAAAGCACAAATACCAAACTCATCACTATCAGAAGCTTGACCTTCATCAATCATGCAGTGCTTACAAAGGAAAGATTCTGACATAGTAATATCTTCCTGAGCGCACTCAAGGCACTTACACTTCTGTCCTACTCTAATCTTGGGGATATAGCTGCCATGAGTAGAAGGTGCATTAAAATGGGTTCCTACCCAACTTTTTTTCAATCTAAAACTATAATAAGGATCAGTATATGTAGAAGATTCTCTCAGATCATTAAACTGAAGAGTACCTTCATTATCCTGTACGAATTTACGAAAACGAAGAAGTCTATCTCCAACAGGGATATACTTATCTCTATACATCACTTCATAGATATTACTCTGATCATCACTTTCAATAAATGATTTCATAACATCCATCTTTTTATACGTATCAAACCAACCAGAAAATTTTGCATCGAACATTTTTTCTACTTCTTCCTTAATTGGAATAAGTAAAGAATTTTCGAAAAAAGGATACTGGCGGCCAGCCATCATAAAGCTATAAGTATCGTCGAAGAATAACAGCATTCTCCACTTCTTAGAGTTCCACTTAATATCTTCGGGGAATCGCGGCAATGTAGCTTTATGATCTGATTTCAGATAACAAATTACTGTACAGTTATCTCCCATATAATTAAGGTTACCGGCCCGATATTCACCATCCAGAGCATGACAAGATCTCCAGTTATGAGAGTTCTCACTAACTGAAAGATAATCAAGAGGATGAACAGACATACAGAGAATGCCTGTAACTTTATCATTCTGAATTGCCATTGACGCCACTGACTGAATATCGTTAAGAAGATCTTTATTCGTGCAGAAATATTTGAAGGCTCTGAGAATCTTCATTCCTTTTGGAACTACAATATCATCAGCACTCCATTCCTGATTAACAACATTCTGAAAGAAATTATCCTGATTCTCAAGAATAAAGTTTACCAGTTCATCAAAACGAAAATCTGGATACCCGAGACCGCTTTCTCTATATAGATATTCAATCTGATCAATAACATTACTAACAGCTTTTGCCCGCTGCTCTTCAGAAAGATGGAATGTTATTTCACCCAATTCTTTGATAAGCTTTCCATCCCAAGCCTCGATAAAAGGAGCTTTATTCGTTCGCCAATTCTGGAAAAGATCATCCGAATTGACTTCTCCTTTTAACTTTTGAGAATACTTTACAACTTTGTTGAATTTAGATTGAATATCTTTTATATCAAACTTTTCTTTCATTTGAAGCCTCCCAGGTCTTATTCATACAATCAGCACATTTATGATTATATTCCGGATATGCTGTTATAAAAGCAGCCCCGCAAGAATCACACCAACTAACACATTGAGAAGCACAATCTCCACAGAAATAATGCCATGTCCCATAATCATCTTTAGCTTTTATCGCAGTTCTTTTATCTATTTTCTTATAACATTTATAACAATTTTCTTCTGTATTACTGAAAGGATAATAATCATCATCATCGTCATCCCAGCCAGGATAATCATATGGATAGGTGTATTTATGACGCCACCATCCCATAGCATATGATCCTGGAGTATATTTGAAGAATGATGCATTATCTACATCATCTAACATCGTAAGAACTTTTATAAGAGTTTCATATGTATATCGAATATGAAGTGTTTCTATTTCCTGATGTTCATCTTCATACCCGACAGAAAGATTTACGCCAGAAACACCCCAAGCAGGACATATGACACTAATGTCACTAAGAGTTCCCCAGTTAGTTTCAAATCCAAATTGATTTACATATTTTTCAAAATCTTCATTTATATCATCATAAAAAACACAATCATTTTGTCCCCGACGATCAAGCTGAATAATATACTTTAACTCCTGTGGAGGTGCTGCCATATCTTCAATGAGTCGAGAACTGCCAAGACAACCTACTTCTTCATCTGTAGTAAAAATGATTGCAGGTTTCTTGCCTTTTTTCATATTCTGAAGAATTTTAAGTATAAGAAATACTCCTGCTCTATCATCGGCACCGAGCCCATCTGGAGACCATAATACACCTTCTTCTCGATCATAATAAATTTGAGCTGGAGGAATTTTAAATACAGTATCCATATGCGCTACTAATGCGATCGGAATATCGCCGCGCGCAAAGATATAATCAGAAGTATTTATGATATTCTTATAATGTCTTTTCAAAACTTTATATAACATTTTTTGAAGTTTTGACTGATGGCACTGACAAACCATTTTGAGAAGTTCGTAGTCGTCCTTTGGCATATTTTTTCTCATAATTATATCACAAACCTTTCATATTTATAATATAATTATAATATATTTTTTTAAATTTTTCAAGTTGCCGACAATAATCCTTGAGAGTCAGCGTACTCTTGAATGAGCTAAGGATTTGCTAATTGTAAAGATCTATAACATAATTTGCAATTACTACCATATTGGCATTTTTGTTGGCAATCAATTCTATGAAATGCCATATCTTTAGGTATCATACGATTAATACAATCAAAATTTAAATTAGTAATAAGCAATGAAAGTAAAGATCTCCAAGTATTAGTTTCCATATAAATCCGATATAATTCTTGTTCTTTATCTCTATCGCAATCTTCAAATTCAATAACATCAATATAAACATCATATAAATATATATCTTCAGGTCTAATCCAAGTTCCTACTACACCATCTTTACGAGGCAATCCATCATTATAAGCGATATTAGGAGTGTGTCTGAACTTCATATTTGGCATAAGAGATTTAATTCTACTTAAATCAAAAAATAAAGGTGCGCCAAGTTTTAAATATTGAGAACCTAATTGTTCTAGTCCTTTAGCTTCATACATTGATGTTACAGGGAAACCCCAATACCATTTAACATTATTTGAATTAGCTTGTTTCGCCATATCTATGTTTGAAAGGCATAATAGAAAATCTTCTTTGCACAATTTATTAAAAGACTTTATCTATATCCAATCTAATTCTTTAACATTATAGCAATCTAAAATAATAGTTTTATGGTAATCAATATAGTCGGGAATACTATTTTTATCTCTATACTAAAATTTTATTTGATCAGCCTTCGGCATTATCTGTTTGGGAAGACGAGAATTTAAACAACATTTCATATTTTTCTCCTTTTGGTTTTAACGAACGCGCAAGCGCCCGGCTTGGCTTTTGCGAAATAAAAATCGCAAATAGTTTTTTATGAATAACGCAAAAGAGGGAAGTAGGTTATTCACCTACTTCCCAAGAGAGGGGGCAAGTCTCATTCAGCATCAGTAACAGCTGCAGCTCTGTAAGCCTGCACGGTACGAGCCTTTCCAGTATCGCCACCGCCAATCTTAACAGGAGTCTTCTCAGCCTCGCCGGCTTCGACCAGCTTGTTCAGACGATAGGTGACTTTCGCTACGGTCACATCCTCGTAACCAGCTGCCACAATATCCTCAGTGATGTCAGCGATGGTCTGGAAATCCTCGCCAAGCGCATCCTTCACGACACCGTACAGCGGATCCTCTTTCTTACGCTTCGCGGCAGACTCCTTAGCCTTCGCCGCTTTCTTATCAAGCAGGTCGATCTCGTGCTGTGCAAACAGCTTCAGCTGCTCATCAGTGATCTCAACGACTCCATCCTCGGTCTCATAAGCCATGGACTCACCTGCTGCAAAGTTGATAAGGGCTTCAAACATCTGTCTCTTCGTAACTTTCTCGTTCATCATAGGGCATTTACCTCTTTCTTTGAATAAAAATTGTTTTTTTTCTTTTTCTTATGTACTTATTATAAAATATTTTTTTAAATTTTTCAAGTTGCCGTTTTTTCTACTTTGCTTTGTAAGGGAGGATTGAGGATTTTTTATTTCCTCTTTCCTTTATCTTACATATATATTATATAAAATTTTTTTATTTTTTTCAAGTCGGCTCTCAGAAGATCCAAGTTTTCCGACGCTCAATTTCTTCGAGAGTTCTTTCCAGATTCCGAAGTCCACGAGAATTGAGATGCTCCTCTTCGACAATTACTTTACCCTGAGCAATATCATGCTCATACTTAGAAAGATACTCCTCTTCAATCCAGCCAGTAATATTATCCATAATGCAGCGACCAATTTCAATAGGCTTCGACTTATCATTATCTGTAAAATCATTATCTGCGAGTTTGATGAACAACTCGGCAGAGTCATCATTGAAGCCGTACTCATAAGTCCAGGCATCTTCGAAACATTCATTTTCAAAACAGTCGGGGCAAACAAGAGTATCGCCAACCCAGACCATATCTTCTTCTGGATAGCCAGCTCCGCACAAATCGCAGTAAGATTCTGCATGAGAACCGCTGCAATCTGTACAGGAAAGCATACCTTCTCCTTCAAAATAAACCCCGTTGGGATTATTCAGCCAGGAGAGTGCACCACAGTGCATACACTCAGACGCACCAGAATAAGTAAAGTTACAGTAGTTCGGCTCTCCAAGGTCGAGAGTTGCGGCATAGCTAGTATCAAGCATCATATAATGATCGCAAGTGCCAAAATCATTATACATACGATAAGTGCGCGGGTTTACACAAAGCATAGTCCCATTGTTATCGAGATCGCAATCCCGATACGGCTTAAAAGCTCTAGCACCCTGGAAAGTGCGATCCTTAATCAGAGAGGCAATCCACTCCATAACGAACTGGGTCATCTCTTTATGCTGATAAGGATAGCCCTTAACGCTAAAGATACCGTTAGGATTGACGCAGATAAGAGTACGCCACTTCTTAGAGTTCCACTCCATCCACTTCCGATCTCTGGCTTCCTGGTCCCAACCAAGATTCATCATAAGAGGATCTCTCTTAGATTTAAGATAGGCTACGATAACCATAGGAGAGTTCATCATCTCGATGGTTCCCCCTCTATAGCATCCACCTTCTGGCCAATTCATGCAAGAAGTCCAATCGCAGTTATTCTGGCTCATGGTCATATAGTCAAGCGGATGAATAGAAATACATACTTCACCCTCAAGACGTTTGTCATTCAGGTAACGAGACTGCCAAACAGCAAGCTCCTTCAGACCTTCCTCATCACCAAATTCAAAAGCCTTATTCAAGCGGCTAAGAACTCTAATAGGGCGAGATCCTTTCTGTACCCTGTAAGGACGAGAAGACCCGTCAGGTTTCGGCAAATTGATTATAAATTCTTCATGAATTGCATTATCTGCCAAAACTTCGTTAGAAACGATCTCTTCACAGCGATACCAGTAAATTTCTTCCTGCTGTTCCTCAGAAGTCAGAGTATAATGCCACGGATTATCTTTATAAAGATCTCTACGCTTCTGCTGACAGAAACAGGTAAAATCTCTCCAAAATCTTTTACCAGCCTCAGGCATAGTACGATCCCATGAGTTATCGAGTTCTGCCTGAATCTGTTCGCCATTCTTGGTGAAAACTGCGTGTCGAGAAAGGATCAGCTCTCCACCAAAAACATTATCGAAAAGATACTGCTTCTGAGCATCCCACTCACGCAGCAGATACGGTACGGTAACAGCCAGCGGCTCACCACTCATCTCTTCATCGTAGCAATCAAGGATATGACATTCAATAGCTTTCAGTTCTTCGTTAGTGATTTTCTCAAGTGGAGTTCCCATATACAGCACCTCTTTCTTAAAAATCTCTTTCTCAACTTTCTATATATATTATATAATATTTTTTTAAAAAAATCAAAGGCGGCCTTTTAGCCGCCAGTGATCGAAATGTTTTCAAAGCTATGAGTTACATTATTTGAATCTTTGAAAGTTAAATTATATTTATGTTGCTGCTCTTTTTGAAAACCAAGAAGTTCATTCATAAGAGTATCTGATAAGTTACATTCAAAAGTTATAGTTCTTTCTTCACCATAACCAAAACTTATCTCTGTACTGGCATTGTGGATGTCATCATAAGGAACGGCAACATATCTTTTAGGTTCTTGTTGTCTTTCATCATCATGTACATCATCAGCGGATTCTTCGTGAACGCATCCATATTCATGCCCCCGATCTGCCCGCCGTTCATCATCAGGAGCATCATGGGGTCCAAGTCCTTATCATCCTTCATGAGCATAAGAAGTGGCAGCATATTACCGAACGGATTATCTACGCAAGCGCCAGTATTCTTCATATCCATGAAAGATACAACCTTTGTTACAAAATCAAAACCGAACATATTGCGAGTCGGCAGGATATACTTCTCTTCAGCTTCTGCGATGTCGATAACCATGATGCGGCCGTCTTCATCTTCTACACCTTTTACGAACATAGGGAAGCCACGATGCATAATTACATCACCGACAGTTACCGCGGCAATCGCAACCGGCATCTTAAACAAGAATTTCTTTGTATCAAAGGTAAATGGCGTACAATCCATGATCTTCTTCTCTTTTGGATCATAATAGCAATAGCCACCTTCAGGATTTTTTGCCGCGATACCGAACGGGCAAACGGCAAGTGTGTTATCTGTAACAGGACCAAAATCAAAATTGAGTCCAAAATCTTTAGTTGTCATAGAATCTTCCTCCGTGAGAACTTTCTTTCCATTAATTGTTATTCCATTTTTGTCTATTACAACACCACCTACATCAATACAGTCTTCGTTACTGCGTTTAGTATATGTATAAGATGGTGAAGTCGTTGTAGTATATATATTGCCGTAATTTGGTACTGCTGTAGTATTACTTGTGCAATATATATCATTAGCTGTTGTTATAGTATTTGTTGTGTATGTGGGCACTTCGTACATCTCCTTTAATTGTGTAAGGAGAAATGTAGAAAATCCTTTTTCTTGTGCGCCAATTACACAAAATTTATCTGGTTTTGCGGCATGAGAGCAACTTGTAATTTCTTTAGTAGAAATATGAACTTCTTTATCTTTATAAACAATTAAAGCGTGTTCATTTTTATGAATGTAAAGAAAATTTTTCAGTTTTTTCCAAGAACTGTATTCAAGTTTCTCCCAAGAAGTAGGGCTGTTCCTTACTGCTGCATTAAATTGTTCAAAAACTCCTCGTAAAACGCTAAAATTTGTCTCAAAAACACAATCTTTCATCATACAAATATCCTCCTTAATCGTAATAATTACTGATTAATTCGAGGATAAGACAAAAAAGCGGACAAAATACAAGATACCATGAAGGCTGGTTGCCCGCAAGGGCGGACGCAATATCTACGCCGCCCGTGATTAGCCATAGTACAAGGAGAATTGTATTGGCTTTTTTATTCATCAATAGTTATCTCCTTACAACGAGTTAAAATAGTTTGCTTAGTTCCTTTGTACTCTTTGTGATCCTTGATAGTCCCACGCAGAGTTACGACTTTGCCTTCTGGATAGTTCTTAGCTTTAGTGATCCATACGAACACATTACCAACGGCATCTTCCATAATGTGCATGATGGAAGTACCATAATAGCTTTCCAGAGTTACGGCTTTAGTTACAGTGAGGGTTTCCTCAATACGGTCACCAATTTCTCCAACATATTCACTGTTGGAAGGTTCGTACATCAGGGATTCGATGTAGGAACGAACCTCAGCTTCAGGAAGAAGATGGTCATCGGCGCTTACTGCTTCCCACGGGATTTGAAGGGGCTCAAGATCAGTAGGGAGTTCAGCTTCCGGCCACTCTACATCAGATGCGAAAGACCAATTGAAAAGCTTCGTGAAGCGAGCACCATGCTCTTTCAGCCAGTCCTTGTGTGGATAGGTGTTACCTTTAAAGATAGTGATGTAACCGTTGACGAAACCGAGTTTGTCTTTCTCGGAGATCGGGGCAGTAGGAGCAAACTCTTCGCCATACATCTTGAAGTATTCTGCATCAGAGTAGTAGCGAACACGTCTCTCGGTTCCTGCGGGGGTCTTAATGTTTACATACTTACGACCATTCTGAATGAACGGGGCGCAAAGAATTTCACAGTCACGATAACTTCTTGCTACTGCCATAGGATCAATCTCCTTTCAAAAAATTGATTTATAGTTGTTTTTCACTTTCTATATATATTATAAAATATTTTTTAAAAAAAATCAAAGGTGAGAAATACCCATTCTCACCTTAAAATTCTTTTAATTGATTTTGCTTATGTTTTTTGTTATAATAAATTATATAGAACGAAAATCCGAATCAGAAATTTTTTCATCCTCATCAAAAGGAATAGCTGTATACTGGATCCATGACTCTATTTCTTCATTCCAAGCATCCTGTGTCATAGATTCTATATCTGATTCATCGTATTCGCCAGCGTCGATTTCGGCGGAATACATATCACGAACTTCTTGTTCAAGTTCTTCCCAGGAGGGTATACCATGAAGCCCAGCATATGTTTCATATTCTTCTACTGCCAGTTCATAAGCATAATCCAAAGCGGAATCCAAATCTTCACAATCGGCGGTTCCGACATAATCCATAGATGTCAAACCGCAATAGATATTATACTTCATGTTTTTTGTCTAACCTTTCTTTACGGGAAAGTAAATCGTTATATATCATTTCGACTTCACGGACATAATCGGTGTAGTTGTCATAATCATGTTGTCGAGCTAGGTGTTCAGCAGTCTCGCGTAAAATTTCATTAGTCTCAATCATTATACGATACCTCCTGATTTGAGCAGGCGGCATTATTTTGTTTTAAACAACCTTTTTCTTTAGAGAAACATTTACAGCCTTTTTCACAAGTGATTCGAACTCTCTCGGGATTCATAACTTGTGTGACGGCAGTCATATTTCCTTGACGGATCTGTTTTTGTATTGCTCTTGGAAGTGGGGACGGGTCTGTTTCGAATGTGCAAATATTTACATTCTTGCAAACTTCACAAGAATCCAAATTAGAAAAGCAATTCCAACAGATTAAGTGCTTATCGTCAATAATGCCATCAGATAAAATTATATTGCCGCAAATGGAACAAACTGAGACGGAACGACGGTGTCCATCACAATAACCATTTGCAGTAATTTTCCGACCTGATAAACCACAGACTTGAGGCGCCTTGAGGCCAGCAAGCCGGCATGAACTACAAGTTCCTTTTAGAGTTGGTAGTGACAAGTTTGCTTAGACCTCCTTTGTATAGGGTTCAAGTTCATTCATATCTCTTTCAATGAGTGGCCGCACGAACTTAGAAGGAATATCAATTAGAGTATCGCCCTTTTCGCCAAGAAGTTCAAGATGCTCGATAGACTCAAGACAATCGCCTTCTTTCTCTTCGATCTGCCGCACAGCATCGGTAAAATCTTCGCAGAAGCCAAGACCGGCAATACGATAATGATGAGTTTCTCCATCTTCATACCAACATATGGTAGCCTGATAAATGAATGCGAACTGATTCTTCATAAGGCGATCTCCTTTCAAAAAATGAAATGAAAAATTGGTATTCTCTTAGTTTCTATATATATTATATAAAAATTTTTTTAATTTTTCAAGTTAGAAATAAGTTTATGAAGTTAAATAATTGGTCATAGCAAATAAAAGTGGTCAAAATTTTCTATAAAAGTGTCCGTTTTTTTCTATAAAAGTGGTCAAAAATTTCTAATAAAATGGTCAAATTTTTCTGATAAAGTGGTTGAAGTGTTTTGGGTAGATCCAGTTTGATTTTATGAATTAAAAGTGATATAATAAAGGAGGTAAGAAAATTATGAAAATAGAAAATGATTCAAGACAAATGCCTTCTTAGAGTTTTATCACGAAAGAAAAAGATTATTGTGATTTGTTATATGCGTGGTTATAGTGTAATAGTGAAAGAGTTGGAATTGATTGTGTAGATAGGAAAATCGCTAAGAAGAAAGTTAAATGGGCGGCTATTGAAAGAGATTTTGTAAGAGTTGATGAAACTGGAAGAGAATATAAAATAATGAGTCGAAAAACTGTGGCTAAATATTTTTAGTTTTTAGTTAATGAGGGGCTAGTTATTGATCAGGATGATGATTTTTATTATCTGAAGGTCTTAGGTAGAACTGATGCGAATTTAATTGAATATAGAACGCTTGTTAAAATGATGAATGTACTGTAGAGAAATTGTATCAGTGTTTATGTTTATTTGTTTAATAGATATTATGCAAATGGATGTGAGCCGTTTATTGCAACAATGAAATAGATTAAAGAGTTTATTGGAATCGCTACAAGTACGACTAGTAATAATGTTTAGATTGCAGATATGATAGAGTTTCTGGAGAGACTTGGATTACTTCATATGGAAATGACAGAACCAGATGAAAATAATAAAACTTATATGGAATTCTAGTGGGTTAGAAACAAACTGCCGGAGCTTGAGAATTGAGGGGCGGGGGTTCTTTAGGGGGTGAGGAGCAATTTAAAAAATGAAATGAAAAATTCCCCAAGGAACATTTTAAAAAATGAAATGAAAACGCCTTGAAGTAAAAGTGGTCAAATTTTTCTGATAAAGTGTCCAAAATTTTCTGATGATGGACTGTGGTAGCTCCAGAGAGTCCAATATAAAGTGGTCAAAAATTTCTATAAAAGTGGTCGTTTTTTAGATATCTATTAAATACTAAGGGGCGCTATCGCTCGCCCCCTCAGCTCTGGTCTCCTCATCGGAGCCAACTCACTTCGCTTCGCTCGTGGGGTTTGGCTTCCTCTTCGTCGACTATCTTGGGAGCTTTGCTCCCAGGGGCGACCGGGCTGGGTAAGAAGAAAAGGAGATAAGGTAATGGATAGTATTGTATTGTTTTATGATAAGAATGCAGGTAAATGTGTAAAAGGTAAAGTTACTTATTATGAAAATTGGTATGAAGAGTGGAAACAAGGAATTGGTAATGGAGAGATAATAAGTATTGAATTTGAAGATGGAGATACTCCGGCTTATTTAAGTAAAGAAGATATTAAGAATGTTTATAATTAGGCTGATGAGAAATTTAAAGAGAAGATGGGCATTAGTTATGATGAATTCTGTGCTGTTGGAAAGCCTAGTTATAAGGAGATTATGGAATATCAAAAGGAAGAGGAAGAAAGAAGAAAGAAAGAAAAAATTTATTAGACAAAAGCAGGAGGAACATTGACCTGTTATGATAAAGATGGGAAGAAAATGTGGGATTTTCCTGTAGTTGAGGCGAAGATAAAATGAGAGGATATAGAGCAAAAGGGAATTTTATTGAAGATAGTACAGGATTAGATTTAGAGGATATGAAAGCTTTATTTGATAGTTTATATGTAGAAGAGAGTGAAGTAAAAAATGATAAAGAGAAAGCTACGGATGCTGTATATGAAAGATTAAATAAAATTGTTGAAGAATATGTTGTACATAAAGAGATTTTAAAAGAAGCGATGGAGAAAGCAGAATAGGATTAGTAAAGATTAGATTTATATAGAAAATTATATTAGAATAGAAGAGAAAATTGTATAGAAAGTATGAAAATTGTGGAAGTGTCCTGCCCCCGGCGCGCGCTCAATATGGTGTACATTCTCATCCAAATACACCGTAATACGCAAATATTAAGTTTTCAAAGT
>AUXO013848642.1_pt1 | contig 12630 bp, 13 predicted proteins | sample 768731 | NCBI WGS metagenome assembly AUXO01 (sample SAMN02715735, study PRJNA202380) | gut metagenome | biome: sheep rumen | host: Ovis aries | place: New Zealand: Palmerston North | reverse complement strand
TTTCGGTTAATCCCGCGCGGATTAACCGAATAGAAATGAAAAACGAGAATTTATGAAAGGAGTAGTAATAACAGCATTGATGCTGATGGTGTCAATGGGGATGGAGGCGCAAATTAGAGTTGGGTATCAGACGGATTCGGCAAAGATTGCGGAATATCGGGAGAGGATAGGTATTGATTTGACAGTACCTGACTTCTCGACGAAGAAGATTGATGCGAAGGTGATGGGGCCACGCTTGGCGGGGATACTGGAGTATCTGCTTGAGAACTATACGCAGGGGACGTATTCTAGACTGATTGCACAGATGATTGGAGAGCAGGTGAAGGAATTGAAACAGGCTTATTTCAATATAAAGAAGATGAAGTTTGTGTGTGCGAAAAAGGCGGGTGATGAGTTATCCATCCTTATGAAGGTATGGCCAGACAAGAATACCAAAGATGTGAAACAGGTGGATCTTACAATTCACTTTATTGACGGAGTTTCCGAAAGTCAAACTGCAAATGAACTCTTTAGTTATATGACCCGCTATGTTCAGGCATGAGAGAAACTGCAAAAAATAAAGGCGGCCATTTCTGACCGCCCTTCCGAAGAGAAATCCAATTAAGATGATGGCTGAAGATCCCAATTCTCTTTCAGGATGAGTAAGTGAATATATTTTAGTCATAAACAGATGTTACTAGGGGACGTCATTGGCCGCTCGGAATAGCTAATCTATTGAAAGGACATTATGATACTCTCAATAATGATCCCTATTTCCGTGACGGTTACAGAAATATAACATATTGGAAGAAATTATACGCTAACTGGTAGAAAAGAGAAGTAATAAAAAAGAATTCGAAATGGAGGCGCAAAGAATAACGGGCAATGGACAAGGGATAGACTTCCGTAAAATTCTAATGGACATCATGAAGTATAAACGATTGTACTTCATGCTTCTTCCTATAGCCTTATTCCTAGTTATAATATATAGTATAGGACTCCCTGATTATTATATTAGCACTGTAAAGCTTTCGCCTGAGTTGTCTAGTGAAAGAAGTAATACGTCATTTAAAAAGATTGCAAAATCTTTTGGCGTGAATCTGAGTTTAGGAAATGATGGCTCCGATGCATTGTTTCCCATAGTTTACCCAGAGTTATTAAATAGTGTTGATTTTAAAACTTCGTTATTTGATGTGATTGTAAAAAAAGATTCTGTAGGAAAAGGTGTGACATATTATGATTATTTACTGAACGAGCAAAAGATTCCCTGGTGGTTTGAGATAATAGGTGAAATTTCGGGAATGTTTACATCTGTCGATGTTGAAGGTGTTCCTGTAGATACACAAGAAACTGTTGACCCGTTTAAACTCACTCCTTTGCAAGATGTTGTCGCACAAGCTATTTTTTCACGTGTCATATGTGAAGTACATATGAAAACACTATTAATAACAATAAATGTTATTGACCAAGATCCAGAGATAGCGGCAATAATGGCAGATAGCGTCAAGGTACACCTTCAAGATTTTATTACTGCATATAGAGTAAATAAAGCGAGAAATGATTTTGAACACTATAAGAAAGTTAGCGCAAAGATAAAAAATGATTATGAAAAAGCAAGCGCAGACTACGCTAGATTCACAGACAGAAATCAAGATGTTACCTCGCAAAAAACATTACAGCAGCAGACTGCATTAGAAAATGAAATGAAATTGCAGTTCACTGCTTATGAAGAGTCCGTAATACAGATGCATGATGCGGAGTGTAAAATGCAAGAAGCAAGACCTGCCTTTACTACGCTGCAAAGTGCAACTGTTCCTTTGGAAAAGTCGGGACCTAATCGTTTAGAAATGTGTCTATCGTTTGTTATCACAATTTTTCTTTTTATCACGGTCTGGATTCTTTACAAAGAAGATGATTTAGAAACACTAATAGGTTTTAATAATATACGCTGACATGGTGAGCAGACATCTTGTTGGTTTTGAGCAATTTTAACAGTATACGCTCCTTGTCAATTATGAAGCTTTAAAACAATGGAAGTAATAGAAACCTCAATAAAAGGCTTGTTTATCATTGAGCCTCGAATATTTGAAGATCCAAGAGGATATTTTTTCGAGTCTTTTTCTCAGAGAGAATTTGATGAGAAGGTTGGAAAGATAACTTTTGTCCAAGATAACGAAAGTATGTCTTCTTATGGTGTAATGCGTGGCCTTCACTTCCAACGCCCTCCCTTTACCCAAAGCAAACTGGTGCGCTGTGTCAAGGGTGCAGTGCTTGATGTGGCTGTTGATTTACGTAAAGGATCACTGACTTATGGCAAGCATGTGGCAGTCGAATTGACTGAAGACAATCATCGCCAATTCTTTATTCCGAAAGGTTTCGCTCATGGTTTTGCTGTTTTATCGGATACTGCCGTGTTCCAGTATAAGTGTGATGAATTCTATCATCCAGAGGCGGACGGAGGTGTTTGTATTCTTGATGAGTCTCTTGGTATTGACTGGAGAATACCTACTACAGAAGCAATTCTTTCCGACAAAGATACGAAACACCCTTTGCTGAAAGACTTTGAGAGTCCATTCACGTATGGAAAATGAGTTTGTAATATGTCTAATAGTACTCCTTTCTCCATGAACATCACTGATGATAAAAAATATAGCATAGACAGAAGCGTAAGCGATCTTGCAAAATATATCTGTTGTTGGATTATTGCGATTCATCATTACTCCCAATATGAGCTTGCACATGGGTTCTCCTCAAGCCCCTTTTTAAAGCTGTTCAGTTATTGCGGTGGGTATATAGGTGTTGCAATTTTCTTTTTCCTGTCAGGCTATGGATTGATGAAAAGTGATCAGAAGCATCCTGTTGAAGTGCTGCCTTTTATCAAGCGCCGTCTATTGAAAGTGTATTTCCCAGTAGTTTTAACGGCTTTGCTATGGATTTGTATAAGCTTCCTTTTAAACAGATTTGAAAGCACAGACTTTGGTGGTGGCCTTTCGATACTTCTCTGTGAAGAGCATTTGTGGTTTGTCCGTGTGATTATACTTCTTTACGCCATGTTTCTATTGCATAGGATAACTGACCGTAAATTGAAGTGTTCAAGGGCTTTTTCGGTGAGTCACTTTGTGGTTCTTACCACTATAGTATATGCGTTCGTAGATTATACGCTGGGAGGTTTAGCATCCTTATCGATACCTTTTTTCCTGTTTGGAGCATTGATGGCGGATAGTAGCATAAAGATGTTAAAAAATGTTTACAGGGGGGGGGTAATTCTTGTAGTTTCATTTCTGTTAATAGTAGCTTTTGTCTTATTTAGAAAAAGTCACTATGCCTATTTTGAGTTTTTTGCTCTGAATATTATGGTGGTTAATGCTTTTATCCTTTGGAGTCTGAAATCTCCGATTCGACTTAATTTGCAGAATACAGTACTCTCAACAATCATCTCTACTTCCTACGACGTGTACTTAGTACACATGATATCATTGTCTGCACTCCTTTATTATTTTGAAGATGTACCCATTATTCTTTTTATCGGATTGACGTATATTGTTTCATTTTCGTTTTATAAGTTAAGGAATCTGTTTCTTTTTAGGTGAGTCATGATGAACTCTTCGCAGCAAATTAAATTAGGGGCAGTTATTTCATATTTGGCCCTTGCCATTAGTATTGTCTCGGGTCTAGTTTACACACCATGGGTCATTAATTCTATCGGCAAGGAGAACTATGGTTTGTACACACTGGCAATGTCAGTTATTACATTGTTTGTCTTTGACTTTGGCTTGTCAAATGCTGTGACTAGGTTCTTATCTAAATATCTTGCAGAGGGGAGGCCAGATAAAGCAGACGATTGCTTAGGCTTAGTTTTTAAACTTTATCTATATATTGATATTTTCTTTCTCTTTGTGTTGACCATTGTTTATTTCTTTATTCCGCAAATATATAGAGAACTAACACCATCCGAAATAGCGGATTTTAAGGTTATATATATTATATCTGCCATATTTACAGTGTTGTCATTCCCGTTCTTACCACTGAATGGCGTTTTGTCATCATATGAAAAATTTGTTCAACTTAAGATATGTGACATTCTCCATAAGTTACTTATTGTCGTTGTAATGACATGTTGTCTACTTATGGGATATGGGTTATATGCTTTGGTATTAGTAAATGCAGTCTCTGGTCTTATTGCAATAGCAATGAAGCTGTGGTGCATTAAACGCTATACTAATAGTAATGCTAATATTAATTATAAGGATCGTCAGTTATTCAAGGAAATAGTTGCCTTTTCTGGCTGGACTACAGTATTAAGCCTAAGCCAGAGGTTGATTTTTACTATTGCTCCGACTATTCTGGGAATCTACTCGGGGTCAATTCCTATAGCTATTTTTGGAATTGCTGTCGCATTAGAGTCTTATGTGTATTCTTTTTCAACAGTATTTAGTGGCATGTTTCTGCCGAAGGTTTCACGGATAATTAGGACCGGAGATGGAAATCTCATGCCCATCATGATAAAAGTGGGACGAATACAGTTAATGATTGTAGGTGCGATAGTGATGGGTTTTATCTGTTTAGGAAAGCATTTTATAGGTATTTGGGTTGGTGATGGATTTGAAGAGAGTTTTATTTGTACAGTGCTCTTGATTCTACCTTCATTAGTACAGTTGCCTCAAGAAATAGGTATGCAAGCAATAGTTGCAGAGAACAAGGTAAAACAGCAGGCATATGTCTATATGATAATGGCTGCATTTAATATTGTTTTTTCATTTATATTAGCAAAATATTATGGTGCTGTTGGAGTTAGTGTCTCAATATGTATAGCTTATTTTATACGGACAGTGGGTTTTGACCTTATCCTCAAGTATGAATTGCATCTCGACCTAAAAGAGTTTTTCAGTAAAACATTTATTGGTTTGAGTTGTGCTATTCTGGTCGTTTCCACCACTTCATATCTTCTCAACCTGTTCTTTTCAGACTTTGGAATTTTACCATTCCTATTTAAGGCAGTTGTTTTTTTGATGCTCTATGTAATGGGGCTATATTTCGTTTCTAATGCCGAAGAAAAGGATTTAGTGAGAAAATGCTTAAAATTGAAAATATAAATAAAAAGTAATAAATATGAAACCATTTAAAAATGACGTGGCTGTGCTTTTTTTATTTTTTGCGCGGCCAGAACAGACAGAAAAAGTATTCGCAGCCATCAAAGAGGCAAGACCCTCAAAACTGTTCTTGTATCAAGATGGTCCCAGAGAAGGACGGAACGATATGGAAGGTATCCTTGCATGTCGCAAAATCGTTGAAGATATTGACTGGGAATGTGAAGTTCACAAACAGTTTTTGGAAAAGAACCAAGGGTGCGACCCGTCAGAATACCTGTCGCAGAAGTGGATGTTTAGTATTGTTGATAAGGGTATTGTCCTTGAAGATGATGACGTACCCTGTCAGAGTTTCTTCCCTTTCTGTAAGGAGTTGCTTGACCGTTATGAGAACGACCAGCGAATCAATATAATATGTGGCATGAATAATCTCGGTACCTATGATTGTGGAGGTTCGGATTATTTTTTCACACAGACAGGTTCAATATGGGGATGGGCTTCATGGCGGCGTGTTATTGATGAATGGGATCCTGAATATAAGTATCTGAATGATAAATATGTGATAAGTACTCTTAATAACAATTATGGGGTTGAATATGTAAATCGACTTGTAAATACCTGCAGAAGGCAATTTAGTACTGGTCGTGAACATTATGAAACAATATTGGGGATGAATATGTTTGTACAAGGCAGATATAATATCGTACCAGCAAAAAATATGATATCTAATATTGGAATTTCTGAGAATTCGACTCATTCTGTTAATAACATAGAAAAATTACCGCGCGCTATAAGAAGATTATTCTATATGAAAACATATGAACTCGTTTTTCCACTCAGACATCCCCAATATATGGTTTGTGATAATTGGTTTAAGGATAAACTTGAAACTCAGTTGTATGGAAGTTGGCTTGTCCGGACCTTTCAGATACGGCGGATAGAGGGCTTGCTGAATCGTTATCTTCCATTCCTCACCAAATTTTTTAATTAAGATGATAGATAAAAAGTCATCCAATGCATTTTGGGAGATAAAGGCTTTTGCTATTCTGACAGTCTTCTACGCCCATTTGGTCTGGACGGGAATGCCTGATGCGGGCCATACAATATATGAAAGTATCGGCTGCATAGGTGTCCCTCTGTTTATGCTTATGGCTGGATTCTTTGATGCAAAAAGCAGGTCATCATTGGCTGATAAAATAAAGAGGCTCTTTGTTCCGCTTTTGATATGGGGCACAGTAACTTTTTGTCTGAGATTGCTGATAGATCCGATGTCAGATTCTTCTGTTCTGAGTGTTGAATATTTGAAATGGGTATATGGTTGTGGAACATGGTATTATTTTATTGCGGTTCTTTTCTGGTGTCAGGTGTTGGTAAGATTTATTAATGAATGGGTGTTGGTGCTGTTTGGCGTCATTTCTATGATACTTACGTCAATGGACTTGATTCCTTACAATGAGATTCTTACCCCTTATAACAATCCATTTAATCTCATCTTATATTTCTTAATAGGCAGGGCATATAGATTGCGCAAAGGTGATGAAATCGTAGTTCCTGCTAAGTTGGTATGGGGCTTGTTGCTGCTTATCATGGCATTTCTTGCTATATTTAAAATACCACAGTATTGGAACTTGCTGACTCCAGTGTTTACGGTTGCACTTTTTGGAGTTTTGTGGTACCTCTTTTATCGCGGTACTCATCATAACGCGGTTGTTAAGGTGGGCAAGATGAGCTTGGTGCTCTATTTGTGCCACATGCAGATAGCACAGGCTTTGGCAACCCGAATTTGCAGTCTACTGGGGGGGGCAATTTTAGGAAACATTGTAAAAGTACCGGTCGCATTTTTTTTCGTGGTCGGTTTGGTTTACCTATGGGAGTTCCTTTTGATATGGACAAAACAAAAGAAATTATTAGGGTGGCTTGGTTATAGATAATAATATGGTGAGGATTGTGTATGGCTATTTTTGATAAATTATTAATTCTTTTGGTTAAAAGGAGGGTGAACTGGCTAAAGACGTTTATTGTCAACCTCAGAATGTTTCCTCTCAGAGATGCTGTCAAACTCCCGGTAATGTGTTATGGAAAAGTAAACTTCATCGCAGTGGGGGGGGCAAAAATCAGACTTTCTGAAATCCGAAAAGGAGTTCTTAAGGTGGGCTACGATTTAACAGCCTATCGTAGTTGCGGGGCAACAACATTAAAGTTGTTAAAAGATAGCCAATTATATGTTGATGGAGTAGTTGTTTTGATGCAGGGATCTTCAGTCGTGGTAGGCCAGCATGCAGTGCTTACAATGAAAAATCATAGTACGTTAGGAGACCGTGCTGAAATAATCTGTCGGAAAGAAGTGACAGTTGGCAGCTACTCTGAGATAACGTGGGAATGCCAGGTTACCGACTTTGCATCTCATAATATTAAGGATAAAAGTACAGGAAAATATCGTAATTTATTCAGACCTGTATTTATCGGAGATTATTGCTGGATAGGGAATCGTACAACGATACAGCCAGGTACAAGATTATCAGACCATATAATTGTTGCATCCAACTCATTACTCAATAAGAATTATGTTGAGCAAGGAATTAAGCCTTATTCGCTAATTGGCGGGATGCCTGCCAGACTATTAAGAACAGATGTTGAAAGAAATTACGAAAGAGACGCTCTGATCCAGTCATATTTTATGATGCATCCGGATGAGACAGAATCTGAAGTGAAAATAAATTGAAATATTAGGAATGAATTTGTTGTCTTGTTTGAAAATGCCCTTCAAGTACTTACGCTATAAATACAGGAAAAGAAAGTTTGGGCAATTTGAGAAACATACATCCTTAGGGAAGCCCCTAAGAATTACATGTCCTCAGAACATATATTTAGAAGACTATGTAGGAGTGGCACCATACGCATGGCTTGCTGCAGAACCTCATGGTGGGGGGGGCAATTCCCGACTTGTTATTAAACGGGGAAGTAGAATAGGCGACTTCGCCCATATTTATGCAACGAACGAAATAGTCATTGAAGAGAATGTTCTATTAGCTAATTTTGTCTATATTTCTGATACAGATCATGGATATCAGAATGTTAATGAGCCCATTTTAGAACAACCTATCATCAGAAAAGGTGCGTTAAGAATAGGAGAAGGGACATGGCTCGGTGAGCATGTTTGTGTTTGTGGTGCAAGTATAGGAAAACATTGTGTAATTGGGGCGAATGCCGTTGTAAATAAAGATATCCCCGATTATTGTATAGCGGTAGGAGTACCGGCAAAGGTAATTAAGAGATACGATTTTGAACGCAAAGAATGGATAAAAGTAGAATGAAAATATTAGTGACAGGAGCCAATGGATATATTGGCCGTCATGTAGTTAAGTCATTGCTCGATAAAGGAGTAGATGTGATTGCATGTGACATTGTAACAGACGATGTTGATAAGAGGGCAGAGCACAAGAATCTCAATATCTTTGAACTACCAGAGGGAAATATTTTTGAGCAAATGGGAGCTCCGGACGTATGCCTTCACATGGCTTGGCGTAATGGTTTTGTGCATAATGCTCCAACTCAGATAGGAGATCTTTCTGCACACTATCAATTTCTAACTGCGATGATAGATGGCGGTTTGAAACAACTAGCTGTGATGGGAACCATGCATGAAGTTGGTTATTGGGAAGGCGCTATTGATGAGAATACGCCATGTAATCCAATATCTATGTATGGCATAGCTAAAGACGCATTGCGCAGGGCAATGATTCTTTATACGCAACAAAAAGGTGTAGCGTTGCAGTGGTTGAGGGCATACTATATTCTTGGTGATGACAAACGAAACAATTCCATCTTCTGTAAGTTGCTTTTGGCCGCAGAAGAGGGCAAGAGGACGTTTCCATTTACTTCAGGTAATAATCAGTATGATTTTATCACGGTTGATGAATTAGCAACCCAACTCTCTGCAGCAGTGATGCAGAAAGAGATTACAGGCATTATCAATTGTTGTACGGGCAAGCCAATGAGCTTAGCAGACAGAGTAGAACAGTTCATCAAAGAACAAGGTCTTGACATTAAGCTTGAATACGGTGCTTTCCCTGATAGGCCTTACGATTCTCCTTGCGAATTTGGTAATCCAGATAAAATACAAAAGATTTTATCACAGCAACGATGAAGAATATTCTTATAGCTGGGGGAGCTGGATTTATTGGGTCAAATTTAGCATTGACACTTGTTGAGAAAGGCTATCACGTAACTGTCCTTGACAGTCTGTCCCCTCAAATACATGGTAATAATCCGGATGTAACATCACCTTTATATCAATCTATTAAAGATAAGGTTAGATTCATCAAGGGTACGGTAACCTCTAGGAAAGATTGGCAGACAGCACTTGAAGATCAGGATGCGGTTATTCATTTGGCAGCAGAGACGGGTACAGGCCAGTCAATGTATGAAATAGAGAAGTATGTGAATACAAACATTGGCGGTACAGCATTACTGCTTGATATCCTTACTAATACCCGCCATCATGTAAAGCGTGTGCTTGTTGCAGAGTCTCGTGCAATCTATGGAGAAGGCAAATATCAGTGTGAGAGTTGTGGAGGGGTGTATCCTTTAGATAGAAGGAATGACGATATGTCTCGGGGAGATTATGAATGCCATTGTCCCAAGTGTGGGAAACCTGTTAAATTAGTTGCCACAACTGAAGATTCTGCTATCCATCCTTCTTCCGTTTATGGTATAACCAAGCAGGTACAAGGACAGCTTGTGCATCTGGTATGTCCCACGATAGGTGTTGAATCTGTATCGTTTAGATATCAAAACGTTTATGGACCGGGACAGTCACTAACCAATCCCTATACAGGCATACTGAGTATATTCTCAACAAGAATAAAGAATCATAATCCTATCAACATTTTTGAAGATGGAAAAGAAACTAGGGATTTCGTGTATATCGATGATGTTGTTGATGCTACTATCAAGGGATTAGAAGTTCCAAAGGCAAATGGTCATGTGTTTAATGTTGGGACAGGAGTTGGAACAGATGTCTTGACTGTTGCCAAGACACTGTGTGAAAAATATGGGATAAATGTTCCTATTACGGTCAGTGGAAATTATCGCTTAGGTGATATCCGACATAATTATGCTGACATTACGCTGGCAAGAAATATCCTTGGTTTCGAACCGAAATGGAGCTTTTCTGATGGAATAGCTCAGTTTGCGAAATGGGTTGACCAGCAGGAGATACAAGAAGATAAGTATGAAGCCTCTATAGAGGAGATGAAGAAAAAAGGACTATACAAATAAGAGTTGATGGACAAAGGAAGAAAAAGAGTACTATTGCTGGCACCTCCTTATATGGATATCTACAAAGATATCATAACGTGTTTGGAGCAATTGGATTATGAGGTGACTTGGGTAGAGGATGGTCAGATTGCAGGTAACCCTTACAATCTTAAGAATATTACACGCCATACAAAACCCAAAGACATATACGCTAATGAAGTCCTCTGCTTTTGGCAATCAAAGTTTACTGAATGGGGCGATTGTAAATTCGACTTTTTTTTAGCCATTGACGGCCTCATGGTCTGTAATGACTTCTTTGAAGAACTATCAAGAAGATATCCAGAGATAAGAAAAGTCTTGTATCTATATGATCGTATAGAGAATAATTATGAACTGGACTGTTTCTTCCCGTATTACGATAAAGTTTTCACCTTCGATATAGCTGATTCGCAGAAATACAACATTTCTCATCTTCCGATTTATTGGGTTCCAGTATCTGCAGAATTAAAAGATAATTTTGATATTTTTGCAATGGCATCTTATGATGTCAACCGAAGGTATAAGATTTTTACAAGAGTAAAAAATATAGCAAAGGAAGAGGGCCTCAAGGAAAATATTCATATGTGGCATCCTCGGATAAATAATCGATTCTTGTATCAGTGTAAATATTTAGTAAAAAGAATTTTGAATGAAAAGATGTTGTCTTTGAAACAACTACAAGATGAGATTTTTACTAACCAAACATTATCTCCTGATGAGTTTCGAGCAGCTATTTTTAATTCAAAAGTTATCTTAGATACGCATCTTCCGTATCAAGATGGATTGACGGCGCGTTTTATGTGGGCACTTGGAGCTGGGAAAAAGATAATTACGACAAATGTCAGCTCAAAGAATTATGCTTTCTATGATTCCAATCAAATCATGATTTTAAATAATAATTTTGAGGAAATTGTTGATTTTATCAGAAAACCTTTCGAAATGTCTAATCAAAATAGGAATATTGTTTTAAAATATAGAATTGACAATTGGATTAAAACACTATTAGACATTTCCTTGTAATTGTATATTTCTTTGTAATACATGTTAATTCAAGTCCTTTTAATTTTTCTGGTCCTCATTGTCAGTTCTGATTACGACCTGAGAGGAAATACGAAGGTGAACCGTCATAAGTTTATGACGTTTGTTATCATCGTTTTGATTCTTCAGTCAGGATTAAGACATCTTGCTGTAGGTTCAGATACTTATTCATATTATCAAGAATTTGAGCTTCTTATCCGAACTCCTTGGGATATGTTGTTCTTTAATAAGGCTATAATTGGTGAAACGGGGAACCTTGTTATTAAAGATCCGGGGTTTCAGGTGCTTCAGAAAGCCTTTTGCACGATATTTCCTTCCTTTAGACTTTTCTTGTTTGCAATTGCAATTTTCTTTTTCGTGCCTTTTTGCAGAATGGCTGAGAGGTATCTAACATCATTTAAGCAAATATTTCTCTTTTTCTGCATATATCAAGCATTGTATTATGATTTTTTTTCAGTAACAGGTTTACGCCAAACAATTGCGACAGTTGCAATACTTGTCGGAATAAAGTATATTGAAGAAAAGAAATGGTTAAAATTTTTAGTTATTGTTTTCATAGCATCATTTGTTCATAAGTCTGCTTTTGTTATTCTCCCTTTTTATATAGTGGGAAGACTACCCAAGAGTAAGTACTGGCTAATGGGTTCTACTATAGCGTTCCCCTTCCTTTTGGTCGCTGCAAGATCAATAGCTGGGATTCTTGTCTTGGTCTCATCAGCTGATAATTACGCACAATATGCTGAGTCTGAGTATGAAACTGATGGAGCCATTTTTTTTACGATATTCCTATTTATTGGATGTGCAATTACGTTGATAGCAAAGCACCGACATCCAGATAAGATACCTGATATATTAGTTAATGCTTATGCTTTAGGTATAGCATTGGCACCCTTGACATGGGTTGATCCGACCCTAATGAGAGTGGGACAATATTATTCGCTTTTTGCATTGATAACAATACCCTTGGCGATAGAGAATTTAGGCGGACAGCGTAAGTTCCGTATCTTGGTATATTGGGTGGTATTTGCAATAGTATTGGCGATTATAGTTAAACATAATAGAGAATACGCTTTCATGTGGCAAGAAATGGCATTAGGAAAGAATTATTGATAATTTTTGAAAAGGAAGATAGATTTATATAAGATTGATAATATGAACTGTAATACGAAAAATGAATATGGTTAACGATATTTAGCATTTAGTGCTGATTCGTACCCTCTCATGGGGG
>AUXO018659143.1_pt1 | contig 12631 bp, 8 predicted proteins | sample 768731 | NCBI WGS metagenome assembly AUXO01 (sample SAMN02715735, study PRJNA202380) | gut metagenome | biome: sheep rumen | host: Ovis aries | place: New Zealand: Palmerston North | reverse complement strand
CTAATTTTGGTGCTCTTGGGAATGGAATAACGTCACGGATATTTTCCATACCTGTTACGTAGCGGATAAGGCGTTCAAAGCCCATACCGAATCCAGAGTGTGGAACTGTACCAAATCTTCTAAGATCAAGATACCAGTTATAGATGCTTTCATCCATTCCGCGGTCTCTGATTGCCTTAAGAAGCTTTTCATAATCTTCTTCACGTTCAGAACCGCCGTTAAGTTCACCAATTCCAGGAACAAGAACATCAACAGCCTTTACAGTCTTACCATCCTCATTAAGCTTCATATAGAAAGATTTAATTTCTTTCGGATAGTTATAAACCATTACAGGACATTTGAAAATCTGTTCAGTAAGATAACGTTCATGTTCTGTTGCAATATCGCAACCCCAGTAAGGCTTAAATTCGAACTTATCTGCATGTTTTTCCAGTTCTGCAATTGCATCTGTATATGAAATACGTACAAATTTTGAATTTACAACTGATTCAAGCTGTGCAATAAGTCCAGGCTGAATTCTCTTATCAAAGAATTCAAGGTCACTGCGGCATTTTGTAAGAGCCCAGTTAAGAAGATACTTTACAAAATCTTCCTGAAGATCCATATCATCTTCAAGAGTATAGAAAGCCATTTCAGGTTCAATCATCCAGAATTCACTCAAATGACGTGGTGTATTTGAATTTTCTGCACGGAATGTAGGTCCGAATGTATATACACGGCTCAATGCTGTTGCAAGAGTTTCAGCTTCAAGCTGACCTGATACAGTAAGAGATGCCTTCTTTCCAAAGAAATCCTTGCTGTAATCTACGATTTTATGTGCATCTTCAATCTTCATTCCACCCTGACCGGCCTTAACACCAAGTTCTGCAATCTTTTCCATAGAAAGAGTTGTTACCTGGAACATTTCACCGGCACCTTCACAGTCTGAACATGTAATTTCAGGCGCATTAATATACTGGAAACCTCTTTCCTGGAAGAATGAATGTACTGCAAATGCCATCTGGTTGCGTACACGATAAACTGCACCAAAAGTGTTTGTACGTCCGCGAAGATGTGCGTTTGTTCTAAGATATTCCATTGACATCTTGTTCTTCTGCAACGGATATTCTTCAGGATTACATTTTCCAAGACATTCAAGCTTTTCAAGAGTAACTTCTACAGCCTGACCAGATGCAGGAGATGGAATAATTAAACCTTCTGCTCGAACAGAAGCACCTGTATTAAGCTTTTTAAGTTCATTTTCAATATTATTTACATCTGCATTATTTGAAGGAGCATTGCGGTCAAATGTAAGCTGAATATTTGCAAAGCAGCTTCCGTCATTTACCTGAATAAAAACAAGGTTCTTTGAATCTCTTACTGAGCGAACCCATCCGCATACTGTGACCTTTCTACCGTCTGGTGAAGAAGTCAATAAATCTTTAATAAGTGTTGGTACCATTTTGGTTACCCTCCAGAATGTAAATAATTAAGCATTTTAGTGAATTTTTATACTTTTTTCAACTTTACAACGGAGACTGATAATCGTAAATTAAGTCTACTTTTTTGTACACCTGTATAAATTTATATACAAAATTCGTCTAAAAATTTATACACAAGGTTTATTTTTTTCTAAAAATCTAAAAAAAATGAAAAAAATCTTACAAAATTTCTGTAAATTTATTCAAAAATCTCCATATTTAATTCAATTTTCATGTAAATTCAATTCAAATTTAAGCATTAAGTTTCATTTAATTTTATTTTTAGAGAAATTTAACTTTTTAAAATTTTAATTGGCACAATTTCTGCTAATAAATTTACATAATAAAAAGTCTTAAATACAAATTAAAAATTTTCAGGAGTCCAAAATATGGAAAACGAAACAATTAAAGAGTATTTGAGCTCAATCAAGAATTATCCCCTTCTTTCAGCAGAAGAAGAACAGGCTCTTTCAAAGAAAATTCAGAAGGGAGACAAGGCTGCATTGCAGAAACTCATCAACTCGAATCTTCGTCTTGTTTTAAGTGTTGCAAAAAAAATGAAGACATCACAGTCAAACATCATGGATCTTATTCAGGAAGGAAATATGGGACTCATGATCGCAGCTCAGAAATTCAGCTCTACATTTAAGACAAGATTTTCTACTTATGCATATCCATGGATTGCCCAGTATATGCTGCGATTTCTCAACACAAAGTCTTCATTCATCACTCTTCCTCACAGAAAGGAACTTATCATCCGCAAGATTCAGAATGCACAAGCTTACTTCTTCCAGCAGCATGGACGAGAACAGACTGTACAGGAACTTGCACTTTTCCTTGGTCTTGAAGAAGAAAAGGTTATCGAGTACCTCAGCTATTCTTATACAGTAGCTTCTCTCGATATTGAAGCAAATGATGAAGGAAGTTCTGCAACAATTGGAGACCTTATTGCAGATAACACATACAATCCTGAAGAACTTCTTGCACGAAATGAAACAAAAGAATACATCCGTTCAATGATGAGTAAACTTTCAAAGAATGAACAGACTGTACTCTGGTACCGCTACAATCTTGACGGAGACATGCACACAAAAACTCTCCGTGAAATCAGCAAAATCATTGGTGTAAGTCCTGAAGCTGTTCGCCAGACAGAAATTCGTGCAGTAAAGCACATGAAGCAGCTTGTTTCTAACTATTAAACTAATCTTTTAAGACAATTTTGAAAGTCCTTATGGGCTTTTGAAATAATTCCGTATTTTTTTGAAGCTGTCTGAAAAATCAGGCAGCCATTTTTTTTATTGTAAATATTTTTAAGAACGTATAGAATAACACCATGAAAATGATTCTGACGGGAACCGGCACAAGTCATGGAATTCCTGTAATAGGATGTAACTGTGCCGTTTGTACTTCAAAAGATCCAAAAGACAACAGATTAAGATGTTCTGCATGGATTTTCGATCCGGTAAGCATTTTAATTGATGTCGGACCGGAATTTAGAATCCAGGCTTTAAAATACAAAATCACCAAACCACAGGCAGTTTTTATTACTCACAGCCATGCTGATCATCTGCATGGAATAGACGATCTGCGGATTTTCAGTCACTCTACACCGCCAACATCTCCCGTATACAACAAGAAACATGAAGCTCATATAAAAGGGCTGAAAGTTTATGCAAATGACAGATGTGCAAAAGACATTGCAAAAAGATTTGATTACATTTTCACACCGACAAAAGAAGGCGGCGGAAAACCTAAAATCGAAATAATAAGTACAAAAGAACATGAGGCAGAATTTCCGCTCTCATTAAAAAATATTCAGGTTACCCCGGTGCCACTGATGCATGGTTCACTTGAAGATATGGGACTGCTTTTCACCGAAACAAAAAACGACGGAACAAAAAAAAGCATTGCATATCTTACTGACTGCAGTTTCATCAGCGATAAATCAATCAATCTTATAAAAGAAAGATGCGGTGTACTTGAACATCTTGTAATTGACGGCCTGAAACCAACGCCACATTCAACGCATTTTTCATATGAACAGGCACTTGAAGCAGCAGACCGTTTAAATGCAAAAAATACCTACCTCACCCACATGGCTCACAATTTAAGCCACAAGCAGTTGAGTGAATACATCGATGCCGTAATCCCAAAATTTAAAAATCTAAAACGGAATGTAGAAGAAGGCGGCTCAGCAAGTCCTGCTTACGACGGATTAATTCTTAAAATTTGATTCAGTATAAAAAAATCTTTTTAAAATAAAAAAAACCGCCTGATATTCAAGCGGTCTCTTTTATACCTTCAGGTAAATTAGTTAGACTTTGGTGCACCTGCATTAGCTGGTACAACGTTAATCTTCTTTACAACATAACCTGCGCGAAGACAATGTGCACAAACATTGAGTGTTCTTGTTGTTCCTGCAATTTCTGTCTTTACTTTCAAAAGGTTTGGTCTCCACTGGCGGCGTGTATGGTTATAAGACTTACTTACTTTGTTACCGTGCATTGAACCCTTGCCGCAAACATCACATACTCTAGACATATTATTACCTACCTAAATAAATTACAATTAAGTTTGAATATTTTAACCAATATAGAAAATAGTGTCAATAGTTACAAGCCGTTCAAAGCGATGATAACTAAAAGACTTTAAACAGAACCAGCCGTCAAAAAAGCCGGTTCCGTCATAAATCTATTTTTCAAGGATAAATTCAACTCGTCTGTTCTTCCAGTTAACAGTTTTATCCTTTCTATTGGCAACTGGTTTTGTACCACCCATACCTTCTGTTGAAAGTCTTGAACCGCTTACACCAAGCTTCTTAAGCTTAGACTTTACAAATTCAGCACGATCTTTAGAAAGAGGTGTAAGAGCCATACCCCATGGACCAGCCTCAGTTTCTTCTTTATCGTTATCAGATGTGCGGTTTGCATGTCCTACAACAGTTACCTTATAATCACTGAACTTCTTGAGAATTTCAGCAACACGCTTAAGAACACGCTCGTTGTTATCAGCCTGAGCCTTTGTAATTCCAGCCTTTGTAACCTTTCCGCTTGTATCAACAACCTGTACACCAAAGTCAGCAGCATCACTTCTGAAGATAATTGAAGGAATCTGCATCTTAAGCTTGTCACCGTCACGAATAACAAGAACATCAACACTGATCAATCCTTCAACAACACTTGTCATTCCAAGTTCATCTGTTGCTGTAAATACAAAAGGATAATCTTCTGCAGACTGAACGACTTCTCCGTTATTTCCACGTCCATCCCATACGATGCGTTCTGTAATTGCATTCTTACCGCTTGTCTTCCAGAACTGATTTCCATTTCGATCATTAACAACAAACGACCAGTTTTTCAATCCTGCAAGAGTCTTACACCTGAGGGAAATATTAAGTTCATCATCGTTACCGTCATTATCCGGGCTGAAATATTTTGGACTTGTCTTTACAGAAAGATCAGGAGCCTTTGTTGTGCAGAGGAAGAATCCTGAAGAAGTTTCAATGCTGTTTCCTTTTGCATATTCAATACTGAGTACGCCCTTGAATGTACCTTCACAAGTTTTATTATCAGAGCCGATTCCATTCCATGTGATGATTGAAGGGAATGCTGCACTCTTAAAATTATCCTTTGTGAAAGTAAATACAGCTTTGTTACTCATATCAACGATATCAAATTTCCATGAAGCAATTCCGTCTGTAACTGCAACCTTTACATCAAACTTCTGTTCATCAAATCTGCCGTCACCATTTGGAGAAATTCCCATATTCTGTGCAGTAACAAATGCAGACACAGCTCTTGTATCAAGATTGATTCCAGAAAGAGTCTGTTTTGTGCTGTTTCCAGCTTCATCTTTTGCAGAAACTACGATTGAATAAATTCCATTTGCAGCTTTATTTCCATTATCATCAGTTCCATCCCATGAGAAATCAGCAATCTTTGCATTATTCCATGTGAATGTTTTTACAACATTATTTTTTAAATCAAGAACTTCTGCAGTCCACTTTGTTTCTACAGTACTGTCAACAGCCTTTACAGGAAGAACCTGTTTTTTACTTGAACCATCTGGAGAGAATGATGTGTAATCAGAAGAAATCTTTACGCTTGGAGCAACAGAATCAATAATGAATGTATCGCTTGCAGCTGTTTCCGTTGTACCGCTTTTTGCAATTGTAGAAATGGAAGCAAAATATTTTCCGTCTTTTACAGCACTTCCATTTTTATCCTTTCCGTCCCATGTGAATGAAGAAGGAATTGCACCGTGACCTTCATATTTTTTTACAACATTTTTTGAAGAATCAAGAATTGACAATACATAAGATTCAATTCCGCTTGAAGCCTTTGCAACCGATGTAATTACAACTTTATTCTGTGTACTTCCGCTTGCAAGAGAAAAAGCTCTTGGTGAAACAGAAAGTGCAAGTTCAGTTTTACTTGTATCAAGCACAAATGATGCAGTTTCAAATGATGCTGAGTTTCCTGCAGGTTCAGTAACATTAAGAACATAGCGGTATGAACCGTCAGCAACAAATTTTCCGTTATCATCAAGGCCGTTCCATGATGCTTTTGGTGGAAGATTTGAATCAAAATTAAACTGTCTTACAACATTATTCTTTGAGTCAACAATTGTACCAGTCCATGTTTTTTCGCCTGTAAATGATGGCTCAGGAACATTTTCCTGACTGATTTCAAAATTTGATTTTCCGTTGAAAACTGTATTTGAAGGAAGAGAAACCTTTGCTGCAGGAGCCTGATTGTCGAGTACGAAGACTGGAGAATAAACTGCAGCCGGTTCGTATCCGTTCAAATATCTTGCAGTAATCTTTGTACGATATTCGCCTTCAGCAAGAAGTTTACCGCTGTTATCCTTTCCGTTAAATACGAAGTTTGCAGGAGGATTTTTTGTTCCGCTTGTTGTATAGAAAACTTTATCACTGTCTTTTGCAACAACACTGATTGTCCAGTTAGTAAGAGAGTTTACGCTTGTTGTAGGAGAAGGAATTGCAACATCGAATTTTACAGTTTCATTTTTAACTGCAACCTTTCCTTTTGGAGCAGGAGCAAAGAATCTTGTTCCGTTTACAGAAACAGCAATCTCAGGTTTTTCAGCTGAGAAAATAATATTCTTAACCTGTGTTTTTTCACAAACGTTTCCTGCAAGGTCTGTTGAAGTAATTTCATAATTATAAATTCCGTCCGGAACAATAGCACCTTTATCATCAGTTCCGTTCCATTCTACAGTTACAGGAGCTTCCTTTTCCCATCTGTAAGTCTTAATCAGCTTTCCCTGTGCATCAGTGATTTTTGCAGTCCAGAGTTCTTCTTTTGAACCAGACTGAGCAATCTTAAATGTACCTTTTGCACCTTCACCAAAACTCTTGTCAGAAGGTTCTGTCAAATTTACAGAAGGAGCTGTTGAATCAACAATCACCTTAAGCTTTGAAGTTGTTGCAGTATTTCCGTTATCATCACTTGCAGTAAACTGATAATAATAAAGGCCGTCAGGAGCAACTGTACCATCTTCCATGATACCGTTCCAGATTACATTAGAAGGAACTTCAACACCAGACTTTGGAGTAGTAAGTGCATTGAAAAATCCTTTTACAGTAATATCTTCAGGAAGTGCTACCTTATTTCCGATAGTGCGGACAAGAGTTCCTTTTTCATTAAAGATATTCAAACTCCATTCTTTGATATAACGTTTTTCTTTAATCTTAAGAGGAATGCTCAGATTATCTTTTACACCGTCATTATTCGGTGACATATAAACAACAGGATAATCTGCATAAACAATTCCCGCAGAAAGAATTGCAGAACAAACAGCTGCACTTATTCTTTTATTGATTTTTTTGCTCATTGTGTTTACTCCTCTACATTCCAGAGAATGATTTCAGGTGCAGTTGTATCTTTTGCACCAAGATTAAGTTTTGCACCAACGCTTATTGCTTCAATACCTGTGTATAAAGGCTGAGTTGCAATTGCAGGGATGATTTCGCTCTGTTCCCATTCAGCATTTTTTTCTGTAAGCTTTTTAGAATTCATTCCAAGCTTGATTGATGCTCCAACAGAAACAAGATTAATTCCGTCTCCCTTACGTTCAACCATTTCAACAAAATTCAACTGTGAAGAAAAATTAAGTCTTATAAAATCATTAAAATCCAAAGTAAAAGCAAGATCTGAAACAAAGTTCTGACACATTGGAGAAGAAAGATCTACGCTGAATGCACCGCTTACTTTTTTGAATTCAAATAAAGTTGCACCAAATCCGGCACGTGGTGTAAGAATTGAAGGATATCCTGAAGGTTCACCTGCCTTTACACCATATTCTGCATAATCAGGAGCTGGCTTACCAAGATTCAAAAGTGAAAAACCTACACGCGGATTCTTAAAGCATGCAAAATCATCAAGCTTATAAAGAGCACCAAGATCTACACCAACAGAAAAATCTGCACCCTCGCCCATATAAAGTCCAAAGTAAACATTTGAACCTACAGAAAGCTTATCGTTGATATCTTTTGCAGCTGCACCGTTAAAGATAATTGTATTTCTTAAATTCATTCCGTAAAAATCAGCAAAAGTTGCAGTAACATTTCCTGCAAAAACAGCCCATTTTGTTGGAAGAATCAATCCTCCGCTCATACCGAAACCAAGATCATCATCTCCGTCATAAGCGTTGTAATTTAAGAACATTGTTGCACCGATATCAAGACCAATTCTCTGCTCACCGGCAATCAATGCAGGATTATATGCAACAGATCCTGAAACAATAGTCATTGCAGGTCCACCAACAGCAGAAGCAGCCCCACTAAGAAGTTCAGGATTATCAAGTCTGTACAAATCTTCTCCACCACGAGGCGGGTTGTAAGCAAAAATCTCAGCAGCAAAAGTTAACAAAGCTGCCATAACCAAAGTCTTTTTCATAGAAAAAACCTCCCAAATTTATCCATACGAAACAGTTTCAAAAGCTCATAAAACCTCTGAAAACTGCACATACAAATATACTAAAATTATCGGAATATTGATAGTGACTTTAAAACAAACAAATTAAATAGAAGAAAGTTTCTGTTCAACCTGATCAATTATAAAATCAGGAGTAGATGCACCAGCTGTAATTCCAACTTTTTCCATTTTGAAAAATTCTGAAGGAATTTCATCAGCATTTTCTATGAGAGCAGCAGTCGGACAAATAGCAGATGCAGTTTCATAAAGACGTTTCGTGTTTGCAGAAGATTTTCCGCCTATAACAAGAATGCCATCAACCTGCCCTTCAAGTTCGCGCAGAGATTCCTGACGTTCCATTGTTGCGCTGCAAATCGAATTGAAAACCTGAACATTTTCATTTTTATTTTTGATTACTTCAACAATTTTCTCAAACTCTGTCGGACTGAAAGTTGTCTGTGCAATCAAAACTGTTTTAGGCTCTACTTTTAAAGCTTCAGCATCTTTTACATTTTCAATTACTACAGCTTTATTTTTTGCACACGAAGAAATACTGACAACTTCACCATGATTTCTGTCTCCAGCAATAATAATACAATAGCCTTTTGAAGCCCATTCAGCGGCTCTTTTCTGACTTAAAAGAACACGTGGACATGTAGCATCCATTACAACGACATTTCGACTGGAAAGAGCGTCTTTTGTTTCAACAGTCGTACCATGAGCGCGTATTATAACAACAGAATCAGAATCAACTGCAGAAAGATCATCGCCAAGAATCTGCACACCGCGTTTTCTTAAATCATCCAGAACAAGCGGATTGTGAATAAGAGGCCCAAGCGTGAATATTTTTTTTGAATCTGATGAATTTGCATCAAGTGATTTTTCAGCCGTTTCAACAGCTCTTTTTACACCCATGCAGAATCCCATTACTTTTGATCTGATGATTTTCATAAAACAAAAAAGGGCTGCCTTTCGACAACCCTTGTATAACTTATTTACCGTTACTCAGAAGCTGATGAATTGTCATGAGGTCTTACGTGAAGAGCCCACACACCAGGTTCCCAGTTGCGGCGGAAGATAGAAATTGCACCACTTGAAATGAACAGTGATGAATAACAACCTGAAATAAGACCAACAGTAAGAACAACTGCAAAGTCTCTGATGCTTCCTGTTGTAAATACAAGAAGTGAAATAGAAGCAAACAATGTTGTTACTGTTGTGATGATAGAACGAGTCATTGTTCCACCAATTGATCTGTTAAGAATATCCTTAAAATCTCTTGTCTGAACAAGGCGGATATTTTCACGAACGCGGTCAAGAATAACAACAGTAGCGTTGATTGAGTAACCGAAGATTGTAAGAACAGCAGCCAGTGTTGTTGTAGAGAATTCTACCTGAGTCCATGAAATAAATGCAAACATGATGAGACAGTCGTGAAGAAGAGCAATGATTGCACCAAGAGCAAAATCCCAGTGGAAGCGGATTGAAGCATATCCCCAGATAAGGAAGATTGTTACAATAGCAAGAACAACTGATTTCCATGCGAGATTCTTTGAAAGTCCAGATCCAACGAAGTCTGTCTTAACAACAGCAACATCTGTTTTACCGAACTTATTGCCCAAAGCAGTAAGAATCTTTTCCTGAAGCTCCTGACTTGAAACCTTGTCATTTGTAATTGCAGCACGAATCTGGAAGCTTCTGTCATCAGCAGAACCAAGTTCCTTTACTGAAACATTCTGACCTGCAAGAGCAGAACGAACTTCATCAATAGAAACATTTTTTGACTTATCTGCTACATAAATAAGATATGGTTTAGCAGGATTAAGCTTTGCAGATACAGAACTGTCGATGTAAATTCCGTATGTATTAAGTGAAGCAGAAGCAAGAACTGAAGCTGAAACACCTTCTACAGTATTAAGAGCAGCAGCCAGATCTGCAACAGTCGGATACTGTCCGTAAGAAAATGATTTAGTTTCGTTTTCTGATTTTGCACCTGTAATAACAAGATCAAGTGCAGTATTAGATGTAGAAACTGAAATATCTGCGCTTCCGTTATAATTTACCTGAATAGCTGCAGGAGCGATTTTTACTTCTTCCACAAGACCAGGAACAAAGTCAATACCAAAATTGATTCCACGAACAAGCATTCCAATAATTCCAAAAAGAATCACTGCAATACTGAAAACAGCACAAGGAAGAAATGCTTTATTATATTTAACGTCTTTCATTATTTAATCCCCCAGCCAATGCTAATGTTCTTCTTGTTCATAACCTGAGTTCCAAAGTCGAACATAAGGCGAGAAACAACAAGAGCTGTGAATACTGTAGAAACTACACCGATGGCAAGGCTGACTGCAAATCCCTGAATTGAACCTGTTCCAAGCTGGCTCATGAAGATTGCAGCAATGAATGTTGTGATGTTTGAGTCCATGATTGCCCAGAAAGCACTTGCAAAACCTGCATAGATACTTGCGGCTCTGTCTTTACCAAGACGTCTTTCTTCCTTGATACGTTCAAAGATGATTACGTTTGCATCAACTGCCATACCGATTGTAAGAATCATGCCGGCAATTGTTGGAAGTGTAATTGTAAGATTGAAAGCACTGAGGATAGAGAACATGATGTAAAGGTTAAGAACCTGTGCAACACATGCGTTGATACCTGCACCCTTGTACCAGATGAGCATGAAAATCATGATTGCAACAAGACCAACTGCAATAGCAAGAAGTCCCTGTTTGATTGCAAGTTCACCAAGAGATGCACCGATAATCTGTTGACTTTCTACGCTGAGAGGAACATCAAGCCATGCTGTCTGAAGAACCTTCTTAAGGTTTTCTGCTTCCTGCAAGCCAAAGCCTGTAATTGCAACTCTTCCGTTTGGAATAGCAGAATTAATTGATGCACATGATTTAACTTTTCCGTCACTGATGATACAAAGATTCTTCCCAACATTATCCTTTGTAAATGTTCCAAAAACAACAGCACCATCTGGATCAAGATTGAAACTTACCTGTGGGCGTCCTGTAAGTTCTTCTGAAGTAACATCTGCAGAAGTTATATGCTTACCGTCAAGAATAATTTCCTTCTTTACAACGATATAGCCTCTTCTCTGATCAAGTCCGTAGTTATCAGCCTGATAGAAACCAAGAACTTCACAATCTTCAGGAATAACAGTCGGATCAATGAGATTTCCCTTTACATCAAATGTGTTTTCAGGATTTTTGCTTAAGTATTCATCGAATTTTGCCTGAGCATCTGAATCCTGGAGACGGAAATTAAGAATTCCGCGTCCCTGAATGATTGAATTAATCTGATCTGCTTCTGCAGAACCTGGAAGTTCAATGTAGATTCTATCTTCACCCTGCTGACGGATTGTCGGTGAAGAAAGACCAAAGCGGTCAATACGGCTTGTAAGAGTTTCAATAGCCTGAGCCATTGCATCTTTTCTTACAGTAACTGCATCATATGAAGAACCCTTAAGATTCTTTTCAACAGCATCAAGATCAGCCTTTACGATTACGTTCATACCGCCTGAAAGGTCAAGACCAAGCTTTACAGAATTCTGATAATTCTTTTTGTCAGCAAGAATTTTATTGCGGTATACACCTTCAATACATTCAATAAGCTCATATTTTGAACCGAAAGATTCTACAGCTTCTCCGATAGAAAGCTTTTTAGGCATCTTTTTGTTCATTTCCTTATAATTCTTTTTTGCAGCATCTTTGAGCCATTCCATATCAGCAGGAACAACAGCATTGCGGTCTGCCTTGTAAAGAGCAACGATATCTGCATATCTGGCATTTGCTTTAGAAGATGAATATTCCTTGATTTTTTCCAGTGAACTCAAAGCAAGTGCCTTGTCTTCTTTTGGAGTACGGTAATACCAGCAGATTGAAGGCCATAAGAATGCAAAACAAACAGCCAGAACTGCGAGTATAATTACCAAACGGCTTTTTTTACTCATTTTTTTACCCTTAAAAATTTATTTTGATTTTATTTTTCTTCTGATTTTTCAATTTTTTCTGAAGAAATTTCAGCAGCACTTTTTTCAACGAAAACACTGGCAATTGCAGTACGATTGAATTCAATCTTTGTTCCATCGTCAACTTTTACAATTACAGTCTTATCTTTTGCCTGACTGATTGTTCCGTGGATTCCACCGATTGTAACAACTTTATCGCCTTTCTTGAGAGCAGCGATCATCTTCTGCATTTCCTTCTGCTTCTTATTCTG
>AUXO017268687.1_pt1 | contig 12632 bp, 14 predicted proteins | sample 768731 | NCBI WGS metagenome assembly AUXO01 (sample SAMN02715735, study PRJNA202380) | gut metagenome | biome: sheep rumen | host: Ovis aries | place: New Zealand: Palmerston North | reverse complement strand
TAAAGAGTAGAAATTATGTAAACCATGCGGATAAGTACAATTTTTTGTACTAAATCGGCGGCTGGCCCTGAGCTGCAAGCGGTTGCGATCCGATACTAACCCTTGATAACACCTAATAGGTGTGTTATAATGAAGTCCTAAATCATTAATAAGGAGGTATTATATCATGACTATAAATACTATTATTGATACGGTCGGTTATGATCGTATTATGGAGGATCTAAACATACCTAAGAGATCTCTTGAAAACTGGTATTATAATATGACTACGCCGCTCCCGTACCTGGTAACGCTCCTCGCGGCCTATTACGGGCTTAAAGATTAAAGGAGGTATAAAATATGGCTTACACTTCAACTCAGTTAGAAAAGGACGTTAAGCGTATCAATGAGCGTATTAACGAGGTATCTAAGCTTCTCGGCTCAGACTCCGAGGCTTATAATAAGTATGTCGCGCGTCTTAAGTCGCTCTTACCGTCTAAGTATGTTACTATCGATCGAGACGGCCTCTATAAGATCAAGAGATCTAAGGAGCTTTACAGTCGCTCCGGTGAGGATAAGATCGAGCGAGCTTTCCAACAAATACTTAAGGTCCCAACGGCCGGAGAGATCAGAAAAGAGGCGCGGCGAGTAATCAAGGAAGAAAGAGCTAAATATAAGAAGTTAACCGGGAACGGCGCGGCTCCGTTTGGAGCGGTTGCTAAGGAGGGCGACGCGGCTACTATTCATGATATCGTAAGTGGTGAGGATAAGATTACTAAGGAAGATATTAACTTCTTCGCTAAGCTTATAGACGATATTAAGAAGTTCGTCGACGATAACTCTAATATGTTTTACGTCGTTTACAATAACGACGAGATCAATAAAACAATTACAACTAAGGGACAAGGCCGGCGTACATATGGAGAGCTTAACGATATTATGGAAGCTTACCAGGCTAAACAATACAGTTATAGCCGGAGCTTATTTGATGAGGTGGACTAAATGGTAAAATGGTATAAGGAGTTAACTAATGACGATCTAATTAACAATTTATCTTACGATACTCTCACACTCGGCCGCGGCCGGAATAGTAAGAAGTATTATTATAATTATATCGGCTTTGATATAGAGACTACGACAATTATTACAGATTATTACAAGCACGCTTATATGTATATATGGACGTGTACTATCAACAATTTAACTATACGCGGTACGGCTTGGAGTGAGTGGGTAGAGCTTCTCCAGCGACTCGAGGACATACTCCAACCGGAGCCACGCAAGTATTTACTCGTTTTCATCGCAAATATGGGCTTTGAGTTTCAGTTTATGAGAAAGTATTTGCATATTACAGATAGTTTCTTCCTGGAGGAGCGCGAGCCTCTTTACGTGATCCATAATGATTTTATCGAGTTTAGAGACGCTCTTAAGATCACCGGCGGCAATCTTGACTATTTAGCTCGTAGTTATACAACAACTCAAAAGCTTATCGGAGAGCTCGACTATACTAAGCTCCGTAACGCTTCGGACGCTTATAATATGACTCCTAAGGAGCTCCAATATTGCGACAATGATACTATCATACTCGCGGAGTATAGCAAGTACTACTTTAAGCACTTCGGCGAGGAGATGCGCTTCTTTCCACTTACTAAGACCGGCATACTCCGACATATCACTAAGGAGCTATGCAAGGATTATTGTAAAAAGACCAAACACAACATAAAAAATATAATGCGGGCGCTCTTTCCGTCGGAAAAGCTTTATAAGCTAATGATGCGTTGGCTCTTCCGTGGCGGCTATGTCCACGGCGCTATAACTACCGTCGGCGAGGTCCTTACTTGGCTCGTATCGTATGACCGTAAGAGCTCTTACCCGGCGAGTCTTAACTTCGGTTATTATCCTATAACTAAGTTTATCAAGTTCGATCCGGAGCTCCTGGAGGAGTACCTCGATACTAAGTGCGTTATGATGTACGTCGAGTTTACCAATATCGAAAAGACTTTAGTACACACTATTGAGAGCCGCTCTAAGATTATCGACGCAACTAACGCTTATTATGATAACGGCCGCCTTATATGTGCGGATAAGATCCGAGTATTTATAACCGAGCTCGATTATGACATATATAAGAAGTTTTACCGCTGGGACTCTATGCAAGTCCTTAAGTGTTGGGCAGCTGAGCGCGGCCGACTCCCTAAGTATATGTTACAACCGATTAACGATAACTATATTATCAAGTCGAAGCTCAAGGCGGCCGGTATGGACGATACTATCGACTATGTTAACGCTAAGGAAAACGTTAACGCCGGTTATGGTAACGCCGTAACACGTATGAAAGAGTATCAAGTAACTTATGACTCAGATATTAACGAGTATGTACTCAATAACCAGTTTGATTATAAAACCGAAGTAGAGAAGCAAGTATTACTCCCTCAATGGGGTATTTGGTGTACCGCTCACGCAAGACATGATTTACTTAATCTCTTTTACGAGATCGACACTAACGCGCGCCGGCTTGGTCGTGAAAACGACGTACATTACGGCGATACGGACTCTATGAAGATAAGTAACATTAGGGACCATATACATATTATTGAGGCTTATAACGATACCCAGCGCGCCGCGTGTCGTGAGATGTGCGAGCGCTTCGGTTATGATCCTCAGTACTTCGAGGGCCTCGGCTGTTTCGAGTATGAGTACACTATTAAGAAGTTTAAACATCAGGGCGCCAAGCGCTACTTAACTTTATACTGGAATAAGAAAAAGCAAGCCTACACGCTTAAGTCAACCGTCGCCGGACTCCCTAAGGAAGTACTACTTAAGTATACTAAGTCGATACATAAGTCGCCGTTTGAATTTTTCGAAAATAATATGAACATACCGCCGGAGTTTACTAAGAAGCTATGCGCGATTTATAACGACTCACCACATGAAGAGTATATTAACGGCGAGCTAATGCACGAGGAGAGCTCGGTAGCTCTTGCGCCGGTTGATTTTACGCTAAATATTGACGGCGATTATATCGAGCGTATTTTTGAGGAGACGCAAAAAAGATTAGAAAGAGGGTATTTATAATGGAAAAGATTAAATTTATCGAAGATAACCCGGACCTTGGTATAGCTTACGACTGGGCTAAGATATATAAGAATTGTAAGCGCCTCGGTATATACCCGAAAGATCCAGCAATATGGAACCCGTTAACCGTCCCAGTATGGGAAACTAAATGGAACATATTAATGAGTATAAGATCCAAGGGAAAAACGACCGCCTTACTCCTCCTCGGCCTCGTTATGTATGAGATGTACGGTACCGTTACTATGTATCTCGGCCAAAATAAGGACAAGATCCGACCTAAGAACACCTCGACCATGTACGGCGTCGTTACTATCAATAATTATATTTCTAAGATCTTCAACGGCAAGTATAATGATATAGTTCTTAAGTCCGGCGGCAAGTGGTACCTGGTATATCGTGACGACGACGGTAAGATAATAGATACAGACTCAAAAGCGTGTTGTGTCATGGCTGCTATACCTGACTATGAGGATTATAAGAGTACTTTCGTATATCCTACCGGCGATCTTATCGTTTTCGATGAGTTTATTTCTAAGAATTATTACCCTAACGAGTTCTTAGATCTGACTCAGATGATAAGTAACATAATCCGTAACCGCCTCAGTCCTGTTATTTTCATGACGGCTAACACAATTAATAAACATTACCCATATTTTAACGAGCTCGAGATTTACGACGTGGTACAATCTCTCCAGGCCGGCGAGCACGTTATAACGACCGGCACCAAAGGAACGAGAGTATATACCGCTATAATTGATCCAACCGTTAACGAAAAAAAGAAGATATTTAACCGCACTTTCTTTGGCTTTGCTAACCCGGCTCTTGGAGCTATTACCGGAGAGACTACATGGAGCGAGTTTAACTATCCTCATATCATAAAGGACAAGGACGCCGAGACTCTCCTTAATTGCGTTTATATTTACCACAATAAAAAGCTCGTCAACCTCGAGATAGTCCTTAATAGCGTTGGTTTAAGTATAAATGCGCATTGGGCTAAGCGTACTTATGACGACTCAGTAATATACACTTGCGAGCCGATCTACGATAAACGTTATCGCTTTAAGCTTGGTACCAATAATAACCGGCTCGATAAATTAATTAACGCGCTTATCAAAACTAATAAAGTTTATTATGCAACTAACGATGTTGGATCTTTCGTCGAGTCATATATTAAATATTGCAAAATGGTGTAAAAAATGCTATAAGATACTTAAGGGCATTAGTACCCTCCATATACCATATAAAGCCAAAGTAAAAGCGCCGGTTATCCCCCTATTAACCGGCGCTTTTATTTTATACTCTATAAGTGTATGTATCGTAAAACTTGGTGAGTAAATCAAGTCCTATCTGTTTAGATCTGAGCCGGAGCTCCGACTCTATCATCGTTACGGACTCCATAACTCCGATATTACCATGAGTATCATCGGTAAATTCGTCTTTTACATTATTATACGTCTTAGTCTCTTCTCCTGCGTCAACGTGTGCAGCTCCCGAGGTCGTCTCCTTATAATTATTAAAGCTCCTCGTTGCTGTATCAGTCCTTGCGGCTCCGTTTGTTGTCTCCTGATAATTATTAAAGCTCCTCGACTCTGTATCAGTATGAAGCGCTCCGCTCGTCGTCTCCTGATAGTTATTAAAGCTCTTCGACTCTGTATCAGTATGAAGCGCTCCGCTCGTCGTCTCCTGATAGTTATTAAAGCTCTTCGACTCTGTATCAGTATGAAGCGCTCCGCTCGTCGTCTCCTGATAGTTATTAAAGCTCTTCGTCTCGGTGTCGGTGTGTATCGCCTCGGTCTCTTCCACGTCGTGATTATTATACGTCCTTACGTCCGAGTCAACTCTTGCGGCCTCGTTAACCTTACCGGTATTAAGGAAAGTACCGGAGTCGTACGTAGTCGCACTCGAGATCGTCTCTTTTGCGCCGATATTATGAGTATCTGTAAAAGCGCCGCTCTCGGTCGTGTGCTTTTCGGTCGCTCCGTGCTGGTTAGTAAGTTGCTCCGTTCCGGACTTACTGAGTGTATCGGTCGTAGCTCCGTACTCTCTCTCTATTTCCTCCGTTCCGGACTTACTGAGTGTATCAGTCGTAGCGCCGTACTCTCTCTCTATTTCCTCCGTTCCGGACTTACTGAGTGTATCAGTCGTAGCGCCGTACTCTCTCTCTATTTCCTCCGTTCCGGACTTGGTGAGAGTATCGCTCGTAGCTCCGTACTGGTTAATCATTTGATCAGAGCCGCTCTTAGTATTATCTACCTGAGTCGCTCCGTAGTTCGTCTCGTTCTCCAGCGTTTCCGATCCGGTCCTTATATTAATAGTGTGTTGATTTTTATTATAGTTATAAAGCGGATTATAATAAGTATAAAGAGCCTCGGCTATACGGTCGAAGTTATGCTCATTATCAGCGAGGAAGCTCTCCCAGTGCTCCTCGAATACTCTTATAACTCCGTCCCCTATATCCTCGTCGTCTCCGATCTTAACCGGGAGCGTTCTATCATAAAAGAAAGAGTCGCTATAATCTTTAAAAAGACCATTAGTAAGTAAGTTAATATTTCGGAGTACGCCGCTCTCGTCCGTGTAGCTTCCTAATATAAAGTGCTCGTTCTCGCTCATGATCTCGTCGATAAAATCGTCGAGCTTTACTTTGATCCTCTTACTCATTTACTCGCCCTCCTTTTCGCTTGCATCTTCGCTTGCATCTTCGCTTGTATCTTCGCTTGCATCTTCGCTTGCATTTTCGCTTGTATCTTCGCTTGCCTCGAGGCTTACCGTAGCGTCTATACGATTAATATATCTCTGGTACTCCATATCCCACGCCGGGCTAAACTTGACGGATCCGTGGAAGTTGAAACGAGCACCGTACATATCATTTACCCACTCAACCATTTTTTGACGCTGCTTAAGTTCGTCGAGAGCGATAACAAAAGAAGCGCTCGCCGAGCCGTTAACCTCGTCTACTGACTGTTGAGCGAGTTTACCGCTTCCTTGCTCAGCCTGGCCGTATTTGGTGTGGAAAATCCTAAGGAGGTCCTCGTAAGCTTTGGTTAAGTACTGGATATATCTATTATCGTCTACGTTTGTTAGATGTATTGGCTCAACCGCGTTGCTTTCCTCGTTAAGCATTTCCTTAACTATGTTAGATGTAATAATATTTACCATATTACCGTCGTCTATGTTATTAAGGAGTTCCTCGAGTGCCTCTTTCGAGAGCGAAGTACTCGCCTTAAGTATCGGAGCAAGTCGAGCAAAGCGGATATTAAATCTTATAGATTTTTCAATCTCCTTAAGTGTGTCGGCGTAATATGGTACGTCAACGTCCGGAGACATAACCGAGTTATTATAACCGATTGCGCACGTTTTGCCGATCTCAGCTCTAAGACTGCCTACATTTTCGTTATCGTTAGAGCCTAAGTACTCCTTACCGAGTCCGTAATTACCGATATTACCGGTATGACTGCCGCGTATAACTATAAGCTCATCGGGGAGATCCGGGTTAATATCGGCCGGAGAGAGAAAGGCAACAGAGCCGTTACTACGTAAGTAGTACTCGATAAACTTCTCATCGACCGACTCCGGAAAGCCGTCATAATCAAACATAGACACCAGGAAGTCGTTAAGTGATGTCATGTGTGAGTACCAGCGATCAAGGTTAATAAAGTCCTTATAATCCTTAGTACATGGCATAAGCCCGAACGGAGTAAGCACTCCGTACTTAAAAGCATCGTTATTATTTGTATCCATTAGAGCACCTCCTTATAAATATACACCGCTTGAAAGCATACTTAAAATACTTGTTTTCTCCTCAGCGGTACAATGGATTAAAGTATCAGTAATTACTTTCTCAATTTCGGTATAGCCTGTTAATTCTGATAAAGTATATGTAATCTCAGACGGACTACCTTGTAAGTCGTTATAATCACGTGGAGCGCGTCCTATAGGTAAGCTACGAATTAAGTAAGGTGTCATAATCGAATAAATACCGCTATTACCTCCACTATTACCGCCTCGGCCGTATTCGGGCTTAGCCGTATCGTACTCACGTTGAGCGAGCGCCTGACCTGTTAGTAGGCTCGTAACGCCATCTATAATGTTACCGCTTGCAATCTTTCCGATAGATCCAACTACATTATTAATACCACTAACAGACGCGTTAAGTTGCTGATTATACATTGACATATAATTAGCGCCGCTAATAGCTATATTATAATATACATTACAAGGATAGCTGTAAAGTACGTGGAAGACGCTTTCTATATGTAATTCAGGGTATGCTTTCTCGGCGCCGATCTCACAAACAGACACGCCGGTTAATAAGTCGATCTTATATCGTACATGTAAATTACCGTGTAGCATATCGTCCGGCTTTAATGATCTGTAGCCAATAAACGGTAGCCATATCATAAAGCTACTATCATAGTCGAGGAAGTTACCCCAATACTCGTTTACATCTAAGATACCACAATCTACTGTTACATACTCATTAGTAACTTTATACGTTTGTATACTGCTACTTGTATTACCTACTATAAAATTAGATAATTCTTCCTCAATTAAATTAGACGGTATCGGTAAAAACGAAAGCGATAATATATTTTCAAACGGACTTATAAAGTTCATCTTTATATTATCGGTAAAGTCGTCGGACCATAACCAGCGAGATATAGCCCTAACGTCAGCATCCGACGGATGATATATTGTATTAAATCCTAAGTCGATAGCCTGTATATTTGGAAATCCTGAAAAAGGTATTTCCGCGTTAACAAGCTGAAACGTACCGTCACCGCCCGCCGTGTCCGAAGTAATACCAGGATAAGCGGTTGGCTCTGAGTCGTCGCCAGCAAGAAAATCAACAATATCATTTTCGGACCTTTGATAAACGTAAAGAAAACTATCACGGATAGTATTATAACTTGGCCTACCCTCTTCGCTTCTAAATGTCCATATTACGGCGCCGGTAGAACGTACGCCCGACGTTAACGGACAACCAAATTCTTGTATATATCCATTAAAAGCTGGCTCGTTATATACTGCGACAGAATAACCGTAAGTTATTACCTCCGTAATATGCTCAGCTCCTCCGGGCTCGTTTATTGTTGTTTTGGTTGTTGAGATAGCCGTGTATCCTAAGTCCTGAGCGGTAAACGTTTCGTCGTCATTCTTATAATAAAACACCTTATGAAGCGTTGCTATATCAATTAGTTCACACTCTATATAACTACCGTCGTTAAACTTGATATATCCTTTTTTGGTTAAATCTCTTAAGTCGAGCTCCGCAACACCGTGCGACAAGGTTATGTTATACTCGCCTTGCTGCCAACTTATTTCATTTATTTGCGTAAAATTAAAGCGCGTATTATCGTATAAAGCAACGTTACCGGCGTTCACGTTTTCGTATGCATCGTTATATGTAGCCATTTAATCACCTCTTTATACTGTTCCGGCGCCGCCGTTAACTACCATTATAATTTGCGTGTCGGACTTGTTAAAGCCGGTAGGGAATGGAAGTGTAACAACTGCTTGTTTATTAGTTACCGGGTACCTATTATCGCGTAAGTATACATTATACTTTTCGGACTGTCTCGCAATAATACATTTTAAATTGAGAATATCCGACTTGAAGCTCATAAGTAAATCAGTCGTCAGAGTATAAGTAATACGTTGCTGAGACATAACCGGCTCGCTCATGTAGTAATAATGTCCAAGTTCCGGAATATAACAATAATTAGCATAGTCGAATATATCCGCATCATATGCAAGCTCGAGAGACGGGCCTCCCTTATTTTCGTCTCGGTAGAAATGAACATTGTTAAGAGTAGTAATAGTAGTAAGCTCGGAGGTTTTATTAACTTTCCGGTTGTCCGCGTTGTTTTTATAAAATGTTACTGTCATTTAATCACCTCTTTAATTTATGTTATATACAATTGACCGATTCCTATGCTAATTTAGTTGGACGAATACGTCCATACAAGTTGAGAGTCGAGCCACTATTTTGTCGTGTCTTTACATAAATATGTGTAGAGCTTGTTACATTGACAATTCCGGTGACTGTTATCGTCGTTGTTTGGTTCGATGCCGTGACAGCATTCAGCCTATTACTCATACCATACCAACCACCTGTTCCGGTCGAACTATTCGTTACCGCAAGATATCGGTAGCCCGTTGCGTTTGCCGCAAAAATATAAGTCCCGACGATTAAGTAAACACCCTTGTCAAGGATAAAATCGTCAATCGTGACGTATGTGTCGTTTGCCACGCTGACCGGACTATCGCTTGCGATGTTGTGGTCGGTGATGGTCGGTGTAAATTTGCTCACAACCTCGTCAATCGCCGCCTGCACGTTACTTGCCGAGAGACCGCTTGAAGTATTTTCATAAGTTACATTACTTGCCGCCGGGCTTATTGCGCTTGATATATTATTGATAGCTGTTACAATATCCTGTCCGGTTGCGTCCGTCATGAGTCCGGTTGTATCTATTCCACCGACTGCGTTAACCAGAAGCCTCCCGGTTGAGTCTGTTATAACTCCCATAAATTTCACCTCTTTTTCTTATTCTAAAAAGTGACGCGACTACGAGAGCCGCGCCACTAAGTCAAGGAGTCTAAACTTATCCTAATCAAGTACAAATGCTACGATAGGGAAGTTATCGTCGAGTATGTAGTTAACGAGTACGTGTAAGTATTCGTTCCAAAAGTCAGCCGATCCGACGTAATTAGAGGTTGTTTTCTCCTTATAAGGACATAATCCAATCGCTCTATGATCGAAAGCGAGAGCCGCTACGTTCTCAGCGGTAAAAGCACTCGTACCTATTCCAAGCTTATTACCACTATCGGCCGCAATCATGATCTTAGAAATATTATCGAAGCTATAATTACTGGTACCCTCGGCGGCGTAGCCCTGCCACTTGGTAACCGTCTCGTAATCTCCGAAGCCGATCTCTCCGAGGTTGTAAGTCTGACGTCTACCGTTAAACTTAAAAGCACTCTCTACGGCCTTAAGAATAATAAGCTTATTATCCTCCTGAGGTGTGAAAGTTGGGATCTCGCCGTTATTGTAACCAATACCAAAGTCGGCGAGATAACCTCTAACCTCGTTAATTCTCTTCATAAAGAAGAGGTTGAAGTTTTCGTCAAGGAGTGCCTCCTCGGCGGTTGTGCCTGACTGGATAACTCCGGCCGCTACTGCTTCGGTGAGTACGTGTACCGCGTTAGCAGTCTTTCCGATTGATACAGCAATCGCACAGCTAACCAGCATGTGGGCGTATGACTGGAGCGCGAGAGTAAGAGTATTACGTATCATAGTACGACGGCCACTAAGAAATTTACCCATTTCCTCCCAACCGCGGAAAGCTTCCTTAAGTACGTCCTCACTCCAACTTGACGGGATCATAAAGCCCTTAGCCTCTTCGAAGATCTTAGCCTTAACGCCAGGCTCGAAGAATTTAAGAGAGTTCTCGTATACTCGGCCGTTTACAAGGGACCACATATCATCTTCGATAATCTGATCCGGAGTAAAGTATACTCGCTCAACAAATCCTCCCCAATCAAAATTATCTACAAAAATCGATTTAATCTCTCCGGTATACTGGCGCTCGTCAATTACCATTTTAGCCAAGAGAGAAATAAGAGCCTTACTAAATACCTCCCTTGTACTTGGTCCGGTTACAGCTCTTCCGACGTCTACGAGCTTATATGACTCGAGAGCCGCCAGGTCGCCCAGCTGCTCCATATACTCGGCGCCCATAGTCTGAGCTACGGCTTTCTGAGTAAGAGCTACTACGTCTACGTGTTTCATATTCTACCTCCTTTTTACAGATCCTCGAACGCGTCGCGAGCTTCTCCGTCGGCAAGTACCTTAATAGCCTTAGGATATACGGCGCCATCTTTCTGTATGATTGATACTCGTACCGCCGATCCAAGCGCGTTATAATCGTCAAGCCAAGTCTCGAAATCAATCTCGCGGCCCTTAGTGTCCTTTACCGGAATAGAGTAAACCGAAGCTAAATTAATATAGCCAGTTTTATCCTTAAACCACTTAGGCGTTAACTTCGAGCCGGACTTATCAAAAGCTTTGATCTCATCATATGGGATCTCATCGCACTTGATACCGACGCGGTACTTTTCCGTATCGCTAAATCGAGTCTTACCGAAGCGAGCCTCGGTGATAATACCCTCGATAACGATAACCTTAAGTTCCTTTTCCTGGGTGTCCTGATTTGCTACTTTGTTCTGACTCATAATAAAGCCCTCCTTTAAATATAATTATTATGTAAACTAACACCTCTAAGGTGAGTTTATTACATTAGTTAAATAACGTCAAGTGCTTTTTCATAATACCCTCGCAAAGAGGAGTAAGTAAATTATCGAAAAAATCATAATAAGACTTTTGAAGTCTTCGGCGCTCGGCTTCCTGGATAAAGAAAGAGAAGCCATACTCGTTATAACGCGATGCGATATACTTAATAAGTAGAATAGTACCGAGGTCATTAACTCTAAAAGCCGTAACGCTCTTATCGGAGTAGTCGATCAAAAGCGCCGGATCTTCGAAGTAATCGAGTTGTATAGAGGTAGTAACCACCTCCGGAGTAATGTCGTAATAGAGGAAAAACGACTCCCAAACCTCATAAGAAGTCGAGAAAAACTTAGTACGGACTACCTTATTATTATTAATTATCAATATGTCGTGCTTCATGCGTAAATAACCTCCCTATTAAATCAAACGCTTTATCTGTATTTGGATTATGTACTCTTAATTCCTTAGCATACCAGCGTATAAGAGTAGAGTACCTCTTATACGGACGGCCGGCGTTACGTCTCCGGCGCTGGAGATGATAAACGTTACCGAAAATATCACTTGTTTTCATTATTAGCCTCCTTACTGGCCGAGCTCCTCGCGGCCGCCTGGTAACATTCCTTGTGAAAATAATTGATCTTAGCACCGGATCCGCGACCGTGACCACGTAGTTATGAGCTCCTAACGTATGATAGTACATATATACGCCGCCGTTGTGGTTAATCTTCATTACCGTATACCTCCTTATTGTATAAGTCCTCAGACATTATATCATAATCACCGGCCCGGACATATCCGCGGAGCTTAAGGAGAGATACCAAGCGATAATATATATCGTGGTAATAATCCTCAAAGAGTGCGTCGTAAGTGTCCGGCTCTACGTCGTCCTCGTTCTCAACTAAGATCATATAATCGCTCAATATGTCATATATTGACTTATCCGCGTTATGATCTGTAAGAGTATCAAGGATCGAGTAAGTAATAGTTGATAACTCAAGGTCGAGCTCCTCTGGAGAGTAAAGAGTAATAGACCTTACGACTCTCCTAACGTTATCGTGATAGTGTTTGATATATATCATATAATCGCCATTACGGCCACTTGGCCGCCCTTTTCATATTAGGACTTAAGTATAACACCTATTAGGTGTATCGTCAATATATTTTTCACCGATTAAGTGTCTATAACCTCGTCCGGATCGCGGCCGCTTGCAGCTCGGACGACCGGATCCGATCGCCGATTGAGTACAAAAAATTGTACTTGTTCGCGTGGTTTACATAATTTCTACTCTTT
>AUXO013043348.1_pt1 | contig 12632 bp, 13 predicted proteins | sample 768731 | NCBI WGS metagenome assembly AUXO01 (sample SAMN02715735, study PRJNA202380) | gut metagenome | biome: sheep rumen | host: Ovis aries | place: New Zealand: Palmerston North | reverse complement strand
TCGAACCTATGACCCCCTGCTTGTAAGGCAGATGCTCTAACCAACTGAGCTAATCGCCCACTAAAGACATAATACACATCAACAACGACACCTCATCGGTTGACAGTTAATAATATACCATTTCACTAATTAGTTGTCAAGATTTTTTGTAGAAAAAATCAAAAATTATCAGTAATTTCCTTAATCTTTTCATTAATCCATAAATCAAGATGATCTCTTAATGGTTCAAACCCTTTCTTAGTTTCAGCCATTCTTTTTAATCTTATACCACTTTTTTTATAATCTATATCTTTAATGCTTAATTTAATTTTTTTATTTTCATCATTGATATTAACCACTTCAGCATAAATATCATCACCTATATTAATATAATCACTAATATTTTTTACAAAACCGTAAGAAATTTCTGAAATATGAATCAAACCATTATAATTATTAGGTAAACTAGCAAAAGCACCATATTTTTGTATTCCTGTAATTTTTACTTTGACAATATCTTTCTCTTTTAATGTACTATCCATTTTATCACCGCTTCATAAGTGATTATATCATTTTTTTATTAACTTGAAAATAAATAATTGAAAAATAAATAAAAAGTTAGTATAATATTCACTGGTGAGAAAAATGGCAAAAGATAATGAAAAAATAATCAAGAAGATAAAAGAAGTAATAGATAAATTAAGACCATACCTTCAAAATGATGGAGGAGATGTAGTTTTTAAAAGATATGAAAATGGAGTTGTATATGTATCACTAATTGGAGCATGCTCTAACTGTCCAATTTCTACTGTTACATTGCAAGATGGGATTGAGGATGCATTAATTAATGAGATTCCTGAAGTGATAAAAGTAGTAAGTGAGGAATAAAATCCTCTTTTTTTATTAGTGAGATAACCAAGAAATATCTTTAATTTGATAGTATTTATGAAAATAATTCCAGATATCTTTGAGGTAATTTTCATAATCTTCTATTCTGGAAGTGATAGTTAAAATTGATGATTCATCTAATTTTTGACTTAAAATACTATCACATAATTCAAAGTAAAAACTGGGATACATTATTCTTGCAAGTAAAAGATGAATGCCATAGATGGAAAAATATTGATGCTCAAAATATTGGTCTAATTCATCAAAAATAGAGTAGTTATCATTAAAAAAAGAGATTTTAATATATTCGGCGAGATCCCTTGATTTATGATCAATAATAATATTAAGAGGATCATATAAAGCATAAGTGGTATCATCTAATGTAATTTTATCGTGAGAAATAACACCTATATCCACACTTTCGGAAGAAAAATGATTAACGGAATAGTTTAAATATGAAATAGCATTCTCGCTTAATCCTACAAAATAATTAAAACTTTCGGATAATAGAGGATATTTATGATAATTTTGTTCGTAATAATATTCTAAATAATCAATTTTTTTTGACCATAAAATAGCCCAGTTTGAACGCATAAGCATTTTTGGATAAGATATGTGTAAATTAGATAAGTAAGATATTTCTTCTAAGGATATAGGTTTATTAATATTAATATTGATCTTCATTAAAATATATGGTGTATACTTAATATAAGTTAATATATCTTTATGATTATTACTGATAATTTCGTGTACTAAGATATTTTTATTCAAAAGTTCAGTATTAAATTGATAAATATCCTTAATTAAACTTGTATTTTTATCATATTTTTTAAAAAAATACAAATCTCCATGAATAAAAAAATAGTAATAATGAAAAATCTGATTGATTTTGTCAGGGTTTAAGTTATAATAATAGTTAATAATATCTTTCATAATATTTCCTCAACTAATTTTATGTAAAAAAAGGAAAAATATTTAAGAAAGGAGAAAAAAGGATGCAATTAAAAATTAACAGGTTAAATCATACAGGAGAAGGAATAGCACAAATAGATGGAGTTATTACTTTTATCCCTAAAACTATCCCTGATGATATAATAGAAGTTGATGAAAAAGATATAATACAGCACAAAAGGTATAATCAAGTGTTGAAACATGAATTAATTGTTCCAAGTAGGGATAGGATAAGTCCCCAATGCCCCTATTATAATGAATGTGGTGGATGTCAGATAATGAATCTCTCTTATGAAAAGCAACTAGAATACAAAAAAGAAAAAGTAACAAACATTTTTAAAAAATATTTAAAGATAGATATTAAACCTGATATTATTCCTTCTTCTCAATATAAATATAGAAACAAAATAACGTTACAAGTAAAAGAAAATGTAGTAGGATTATACAAGGAAAACACAAATGAAATTATTTCAATAGAAAAATGTCTACTAGTACCAGATAAACTAAATGACTTAATTTCAATACTAAATAAGTTAGATTTAAAGAATGTTACAAAGATAGTTTTAAAAATATTGAATCAAAAAATTATGATTCAATTGATAGGAAATATAAAGAAAGAAGAAGCAATAAAATATTTATCCAATGATGTAGCTTCAATTTATATAAATGATGAATTGATATATGGAATGGAATTTTTAAAAGAAGAATTACTACCTTATAGTTTCTATATATCACCAGATTCGTTTTTTCAAGTAAATCATAAAGGGACAATCGCTTTGTATGATAGAATAAAAGAATTTTTGGGAAAAGACAATAAAAAAGTATTAGATCTATATTGTGGGACAGGTACAATTGGAATATATATATCTAAGTATTGTGAGAGTGTTACCGGAATAGAAATCAATAAGTCAGCAGTAAAGGATGCTCAAAAAAATATAGAATTAAATCATATAAAAAATGTAAAAATAATATGGGGAGACGTTGAAAAAAGCTTAAAGAAGGATAAAAAATATGATGCTATAATTGTTGATCCACCAAGAACAGGACTAGATAAAATAACCAAAGAAAAATTATTACAAATAAAACCCAAAAAAATTGTATATGTATCATGTAACCCAATGACATTAGCAAGAGATATTGATGTATTAAGAAAAGAATATCATATAGAAAAAATATCATTGATAGACATGTTTCCTAATACATATCATGTTGAAACAATAGTGTTACTCACAAAAAAAAGTAATTGATAAAATCGATTACTTTTTTAATTTATAAGAATAAGATAAATCCATTTTCTTACCAAAAAGAGGTTCATAATATTGATAATAAGAATCAAAAACTAATTGATGAGAAGTCATAATATCAGATTCAATATGGTGTTGAGGTGAAGAGTGAGAATACATAGCATAAGAGCAAATAGCAATACCACCATCTTTAAGCAATTTTTCAACATTATCACGAGCATGAATTAATTGATTATACTGAGAAGTATATTCCAACATATTAGATAAAATCACTACATCATATTTTTTTTGAATTTTATTTGTATCCAGTAGATTCATACAAGTAAAAGAAATATCTTGATTAAAAAAAGGAATTAATTGATTATAATTGTGACCATAAGGTGTAGGTTGATTACAAAGTGTTGGATAGAATAAATATTTACCAGCTTTATAATGAGATAATTCCATATATTTCTTCCAAAATGTTTTTGCTTCACTTTCTTGTGGAGAAGTCGGAATAATCGAACAAATTAATTCATATAGTTCTATATCTCCATCATAAAAAAAATGATAACTAGCATATTCTCTATTTTGATATAATAATAGCCATTTTCTTAAAAAATAATAGTAAAAAGTAAGATAATTTCTATCAAATGAATCAACAGATTTAGCACCAAGATAAAAACAGGAAAAGGCTTGATCACTAGAAGCTAAAACAGTCAATACCTCTTTATTATGAATGGAATAATTAGAAAATAATTTTAGTAAATTTTCATTAGATTGTGCATAGAGACGAATAGAGTCATCATATTTTTTTTCTAAAGATAAATTGTGTACATGATGAACATAATCTTCAGCATTTCTATAATTCATAATTACCTCCCAAAGTACAACTTATTTTACCATTTTTTTAAAAAAAATCCACACTATTTTAAAAAAATGAGAAAGAAATGTAAGGATGTGATATAATAAAAATAGGAGTTGATAGAAATGTATTGTTCAAATTGTGGAAACAAAAGAGAAAAAAATGAAAAATATTGTATAAATTGTGGTGCATCATTTGAAAAAGAAGCAGAAACGCCATCAAATACAAAAGGAATATCATCAATTCTTGGCATCCTATCATTTATATTTATTTTTCTTCCAATAATATCTATTCCATTGGCAATCATAAGTATAATTGTGGGAATAAAAGAAAAAAGAGAAGGAATAAAGACATCTATTGGAATAATCTTTGGAATAATATCTCTTTTAATAACGATTATAGTATATTCAATATTAGCGGTTTTAATTTTAAATATCAAAAAATGGGCAGATAATCCAAAAGAAAATTGGAAGAATAAAATAGAAGAGTTTTATAAAGATAATTTTGAGGATAAGGAAGATTTTTTCCATAGAAATCAAACTGATGATTTAAAAGGAAAAGTATGGCAAGGAAATGACAAGTCCACGTTATATCTAAAAGAAGATAATACATATGAATGGTTTCTTGACGATAGCCAAAAAGATGATAATTATTATATAGGAGAATTCAAAACGTATAAAGGTCTAGATGCAATAGAGTATATTAAGGAAAATTTATCAAAATTTGGTATTTTTGGATCAATAGAGGAGGAAGAGTCAGAGCATTTAGATAACTATTATTTATTGATTCTAACATGCAAAAAAAGTAAAATAGATGGAGTAGAAAATAATGAAGAAACAAGATCAGTTTACTATGGAACATTAAATGAAGAAAAAAATGCTATATCACTTTTTGATATAACAACAAGAAAAGAAATAAAATTTAGTTTAAAAGATTATAACGAAGAAGAAGAACATATTGATTTATAATTCCTACTAAAAAAGTAGGAATTTTTCATATAACTACAAAATATAAATATATTGGTGATAGTATGAAAAAAATATATAATATAATAATAAAAACATTTTTATGCGTAATAATATTTTTAGTATTAGCAATCATTTGTAAAAATAATCTAAAATTAAAAAACAAAATACATTATCAATTGTATCAACATCATCTATCTTTTTCATCAATTAAAAGTATTTACAATAAATATTTAGGAGGGATAATACCACTAGAAATTAATAATTCAAATGAAATAAAAGAAGTATTTAAAGAAAAAATAAACTATACCGGTATAGAAAAATACCATGACGGTGCAAAATTAATTGTTGATGAGAAATATGTAGTACCTAATCAAGAAGAAGGAATTGTAGTATATATAGGCCCAAAAGATAATTATGGAAATGTAATAATTATTGAAAACAAAGATAATATTGATATATGGTATGGTAATATTTGTAATACAACTCATCAATTATACGATTATATAAAAAAAGGAGAGTATATAGGGGAATCATGTAATAATTATATATACATAGCTTACAATAAAGAAAACAATTTTTTAAATTATGAAACATATTTAAAATAAATAATTAAAATGATATAATATAATTAGGTGAAACACATGAATTCAATTGATAAACTAAATGGTATAGGACCAAAGACAAAAGAATTATTCAAAAAAATACATATTGAAACAATAGAAGATTTACTATACTACTATCCCAGCAAATATCATTTAATGCAAAGAACAGATATGAAAAATATAAAAGATGGATGTAAAGTAATTGTGGATGGAATAGTAGATGGTAGCCCAATCATAACACCATTAAAAAATAAATTAAAAAAAATAACGGTACGATTATCAAATCAAAGAAATATCTATAATATTCAAATATTTAATCAAACATATCTATATCATGAATTATCAATTGGAACTAAAATAACAGTAATAGGAAAATATGAAAGAAAAAAAAATATAATAACAGCTAGTGAAGTAAGAAAAGGACTATTACCTAGTAAGCCATATATAGAATCAATTTATCACAGCACAAGTAATTTAAACCAAAAGGTAATAACAAAATTTATACAATTAGCTTTAACGAGTGGAATAGAAATAGAGGATAATATTCCAGAACACCTATCCAAAAAATATCATTTTCTAGATAAAATGGAAAGTATTAGACAAATACACCATCCTAGCGATAATTTATTGTATAAAAAAGCAGTTCAAAGATTAAAATATGAAGAATTCTTTACCTACCTTTATAAAATTAAACTACTAAAAGAAAAAAGATTACATAACGAAAAAGCAATTATAAGAAAAATAGACGATAAAAAAATAGAAGAACTAAAGAAAAAAATGCCATTTCAACTAACAAAAGATCAGTTAAAAGCAATTGAAGAAATAAAAAAAGATTTATCAACACAAATTAGAATGAACAGACTGATTCAAGGAGATGTAGGTAGTGGTAAAACCATAATAGCATTCTTTGCTGCATATATGAATTGTTTATCAGGGTATCAAACAGCATTAATGGTACCAACGGAAATTTTAGCAAATCAACACTTTAAAAATGCAATAGAGTTTTTTAAAAACAACAATATGAACATAGAATTATTAACATCAAACACTAAAAATAAAAAAAAGATATATCAAGATCTTTTGGAAGGAAAAATAGATTTTATTATAGGCACTCAATCACTTATTCAAGAAAAACTGAAATATAAAAATCTTGGACTCATTATCACAGATGAACAACATCGCTTTGGTGTGAATCAAAGAGAAGAATTAAAAAATAAGGGAATAATGCCTGATGTCTTGTCAATGAGTGCAACACCAATACCAAGAACATATGCCCTAACAATTTATGGTGATATGGATGTTTCAAGTATTAAAACAAAGCCAAAAGGACGTAAAGAAGTCATAACATATCTAAAAAAAGAAAAAGAAATAAATGAAGTACTTGGATTAATAAAAAAAGAAATAGATCATCATCATCAGATTTATATCATAGCTCCATCAATAGAAGAAAATGACAATAAAGAACTAAATAATGTACAAATATTAAAAGAAAAATTTGAATTAGCCTTCAATAAGATAGCTAAAATAGGACTCATTCATGGAAATTTATCCAATGATGAAAAAGATAGTATTATGAAAGATTTTGAAAAAAATAAAATACAAATATTAATTTCCACAACCGTTATAGAAGTTGGGGTAAATGTACCTAACGCTTCAATGATAGTTATTTTTCAAGCTAATTATTTTGGCTTATCAACTTTACATCAATTAAGAGGAAGAGTAGGAAGAGGAGATATTCAAAGTTATTGTATTCTAATATGTAAAGAAGAACAAGAAAGAATTAAAATGCTAGAAACCTGTACCGACGGGTTTAAAATTAGTGAATACGATTTTACACACAGAGGAGAAGGAGATTTGTTTGGAACAAAGCAAAGTGGAGATGCAAAATTTAGATTAGCCGATTTAAAGAAAGATTTTCAACTTTTACTAAGAGTAAAGGAAGATATTGACAGTTTGACAAAATAATTTCAATAAGGTATGATAAAAAGCACTTGCCAACGGGAGGTAAAATATCATGCTAAAGAAATTAGGAACAATAATAATATTTATATTAATAGTATTTTGTTATTTCAAATTAGAAACAAATGAAAAAAAATTACTAAAAATTGAAACATCATTAGCCCCTAATTATACAAAAGGATTAATAGATAATGATATGAAAGTAATAGAAGTTGCAATTAATACTGAAAACGAAACAATAGAAGACGAAGAAATAACAATAGAAGAGGAGAATATTCCACCAATTGTATATGATGGACTTACATTAGAAGAATTATCAAACAAACTAGAACGTTCAATGAAAAACGAACTATCTGGAAAAGGATATCTGTATGCATCTTACTCGATAGAAAAAGGGGTAGATCCTTATCTAGCATTAGCCATATCATTAGAAGAAACAGGATGCAACTGGAATTGCAGTAATTTAGTAAAATCTTGTAACAATGTAGGCGGTATGATAGGAAGCGGCTGTGGAGGATTTAGTGCATGGCCAACATTAGAGGATGGAATCAAAGCATTTATTGATAATATAGCAAGAAATTATGTTGCATACGGATTAACCACAGCAGAAACAATGAATCCAAAATATGCTGAGAACCCTGCATGGGCCTCAAATGTAAATAGATATATTGACAGAATAAGAAATAATTAGAGGAAAATATGTAGTATTTTTCTCTTTTTTTTGTTATACTTATTAGGAAAGAGTGGCGATAAAATGAAACAAAAGATAGTATTTATGGGAACTCCAGACTTTGCAGTGCCAATTTTAGAAGGATTAATAGAAAACTATGATGTAAAACTAGTAGTATGTCAACCAGATAGAAAAAAAAATAGAAAAGGTGAATTGATAATTCCAGAAACGAAAAAAATTGCCATAGAGAATAACATAGAAGTATTTCAACCTGAAAAAATAAAAGAAGATTATCAAAGAATTATAGATTTAAAACCGGATTTAATAGTAACATGTGCCTATGGCCAAATAATTCCTAAAGAATTAATTGATTGTCCAAAATATGGATCTATAAATGTTCATGGATCATTATTACCAAAACTAAGAGGTGGCGCACCAATTCATTGGGCTATCATTAATGGTGAAACTGAAACTGGAATGACAATAATGAAAATGTCACAGAAAATGGATGCAGGCGATATTATAAGTCAAAGGAAAACCAAAATTGATCCAAATGAAAATTTATTATCACTTTATCATAGAATGTCAATAATAGGAAAAGATTTATTACTAGAAACAATTCCTACAATACTTAACAAAACGGCCATATATAAAAAACAAAAGGAAGAAGAAGCAACGTTTGGATACAATATTACAAAAGAACAAGAAAAAATAGATTGGTCTAAATCAAAAGAAAATATTCATAATTTAATAAGAGGATTAAGTCCTTTACCTGGAGCATATTGTTACCTAGATAACCAAAGATTAAAAATATTAAAATCTCTTCCTGAAAAAGAAAATAAAAATATCAATCAATATCAAAATGGAGAAATTATAAAACTAGAAAAAGATTCTATAACAGTAAAATGCCAAAATGGATATATTAAAGTATTTGAAATACAATTAGAAGGAAAAAAACAATGTTCAGTAAAAGACTTTTTAAACGGAACAAAAAAATTAATGGGAAAGGTGCTAAAATAATGATAAAAAAGAGGAATGAAAATGATAATAAATTTAGTGAATTTATTGAAAAATATAAAACAGATGAAAAATATAGAGCCAAAACGAAATTAATTGGATATGGTATATTCATAGCAATTCTAATTTTAATAGTAGATATAGCAAGCATAAATAGTAGTAGTTCAGAAAATATAATATCTCTAAATAAAGAAAAAAATTCAGAAACAAATGAAAAAGAAGTTTTAACAGAAGAAAATTTACTAAATAGGATAAATGATAATTATGAATATATCATCCAAATACATTTGTCAAAAGAAAATGAAGAAGATATTACATATACAGGAAAAAGATATAAAGAAGATATTGAAATAAATAAAACGTATCAATCAACTACAGAAAAATATATAAAAAATAAGGAAAAATATTACAGAGAAAACAACGGTCAATATGAAGAAATAACACCAACAACCATATTTGATAAAGTATCAGAAAAATATATACAATTATCAGAAGTAAAAACACTTATTTCCAAAGCTATTTTAAATCACGAAACAAAATATAGTACTGGAAAAAAAGAATATGTTTACGATTTAAAAGTAAAAGATATTATTAAAAGCCATCAAGATTTAGACACAATAGAAATTACAGTAACAGAAGAAAATAATACCCTAACAATTGAAACAGACATAACAAAATTATTGGAAAAAGAAAATAAAGAAATCAAAAAATGCTTCATAACATACAAATATGAAAATATTGGAAATATAGAGCAATTTAACAATATAAATGGAACAGAGGAGAAAAATGAATAGAAATATATTAATTACAGGTGCAAGCTCAGGTATAGGAAAAAGTATTGCGTACAAATTTGCCAAAAATAAAGATAATATAATTATTCACTATAATAATGGAAAAGAAAAAGCTATATCACTTGCAAATGAATTATCAAAAAAATATGGAGTGATAGCTTATCCGATAAAATGTAATTTAGAATCTGAAGAAGAAATCAAAAAAATGGTAAAAGAAATAGAAGAAAATTTTAATACAATAGACGTATTAATTAACAATGCAGGTATTGCGATAGATACTATATTTGAAGATAAAACAAAAGACAATTTTCAAAAAACATTAAACATTAATTTAATAGCACCATTTTTACTAAGCAAGTATATTTCCAAAAAAATGTTAGAAAATAAAAAAGGATCAATCATTAATATAAGTAGTACTAATAGTATCAATTCTTATTATCCATTTAGTATGGATTACGATGCATCTAAGGCAGGGTTAAACCTATTAACTAAAAATTTGGCAGTAGAATTATCACCATATATTAGAGTAAATGCCATAGCACCAGGATGGGTTAATACTCCAATGAATCAAGGCTTAGATACGCAATTTATCAAAAAAGAGCAAGAAAAAATAGCATTAAAAAGATTTGCAGAGCCAGATGAAATAGCAAATATAGCTTTATTTTTAGCAAGTGAAGAAGCAAGTTATATTAATGGCTCCATTATTATCGCAGATGGGGGAAGAATTTAGAAAAGAGGTAAAATATGTGTGGAATTAACGGTATTATTACTCAAAATAAGGATAAAGAAAAAATAATAAAAAATATGAATAAAAGAATAATTCACCGTGGTCCCAATCACGAAGGAATATATATAGATGATGTATTAGCATTAGGACATAGAAGATTATCGATTATTGACCTAAATGCAGGAAATCAACCAATCTACAATGAAACAAAAGATATTATAGTTATCTTTAATGGAGAAATATATAATTATAAGGAACTAAGAGAAAAACTAAAAAATCACACATTTAAAACAAATAGTGATACAGAAGTATTAGTTCACGGCTATGAAGAATGGGGCTATGACATTTTACAAAAACTAAGAGGAATGTTTGCTTTCTCCATTTATGATAAAAATAAAAATGAATTATTCATCGCAAGAGACCATTTTGGAATAAAGCCATTATATTATTATAAAAATGAAAAAATATTTACATTCTCATCAGAGATAAAAGCATTCTTTGAAATTCCAGAATTCAAAAAAGAACTAAACAAAGAAATGCTAGGAGCATATCTAACCTTTAGTTTTACACCAGGAGAAAAAACATTTTTCAAAGATGTCTATAAACTATCACCAGGACACTACATGATTGTTAATACTAAAACAAAAGAATATAAAATAGAAAAATACTTTACATTATCTTTTACAAAGACAAGTCAATCTTATGAGCAAGTAGTAAATAATATTTCAAAAGTAATGAAAGAATCTATAAAATATCATTTAATAAGCGACGTAGAAGTAGGTTCATTCCTATCAAGTGGAATTGACTCCTCTTATCTAGTTAGTTTAGCAAGACCAGATAAAACCTATACCGTTGGTTATGACAATAAAAAATATAGTGAAATAAACTACGCAAAAGATTTAACAGATAGATTAAATATAAAAAACATATCAGATAAAATTACCAAAGAAGAATATATGAAAGCTATTCACGATGTATATTACCATATGGATGAACCAACAACAGATGCATGTAGCATTGCCGTATATTTCTTATCAAAATTAGCAAGTAAAGATGTAAAAGTAGTTTTATCTGGAGAAGGAGCAGACGAATTTTTTGGAGGATACAATAGCTATGATGACAACCCATATACAAAATTACCGTTATTCATAAGAAAAATAATAGCAAATATATGTAAAGTATTACCCAAAAATAAATACACTCGCTATTTAATTAGAAGAGGAAAATCATTAGAAGAATCATATGTAAGCATTAATCGAAATTTTTATGATGATGAATTACCGGATATTTTAAAATTTGATGACTATTTAAAAAATAAAGATATTTTAAAAGATACATACGAAGAATATAAGGACGAATCAGAATTGAATAAAAAATTAGCAATAGATATAAGATACTGGCTAAGTGACAATATCTTATTAATAGTAGATAAAATGACAATGGCCTTTTCCATAGAATCCCGTGTACCGTTTACTGATATTGAAGTATTCAATTTAGCAAGAACAATACCAAAAGAGTACAAAATTAGAAATAAAATGACAAAATCAGCATTAAGAGATGCTGCCAAAAAAGATATCCCTAATGAAAGTTACAAGAAGAAAAAACTAGGATTTCCAGTTCCAATTAGAGAATGGATTAGAGAAGAAGACTTTTACAACGAAATAGAACAGACTTTTTCATTACCAATAGCAGACGAACTATTCAAAAAAGAAAATATTTTAAAACTATTAAAAGAACATAAAGAAGGAATCAAAGATAATTACAGAAGAATTTGGGCAATATATAGCTTCTTAAAATGGTATGAAGTATTTTTTATAGATGAAGCATAAAAGAGCAGGTGAGACATATCCAGCTGAGTAATCCCCATAAGAAAAATAAAGAAAAACAACTAAAAAAAAGGTTGACAACTATTACGATTATTGATATAATCTTAATTGTCGATGGGGAATTAGCTCAGCTGGCTAGAGCACCTGCCCTGCACGCAGGGGGTCA
>AUXO015528247.1_pt1 | contig 12633 bp, 11 predicted proteins | sample 768731 | NCBI WGS metagenome assembly AUXO01 (sample SAMN02715735, study PRJNA202380) | gut metagenome | biome: sheep rumen | host: Ovis aries | place: New Zealand: Palmerston North | reverse complement strand
AAACCCTATTTTCAGTACTGAAGGCGTACTGGTAGCCAAGATACGTGTTGGGGAACTTGGAGGACAAAGCTACTCTCTTCTAAATATCCTCTTACCCTGCAAAGTTATGACAGCCTCTACCCTATAAACAAAAAAGGCTAAAAATATGGAAGTTAGAGCTGAAGATTATAAGGAAGAAACCCGCAGGTTTATATAATCCGTTCATCGGGCAACTGGAATTGCCCGATTGGGTAGTTCGGGTTATCCAAGCAGGCAGTTCCAGCTGCCCAGAAAGCCAACTCCAACTATCTATTTTGTGGATAACTGCCAGATGCATTGTTTTAAAAAAAACGGTGAAAAATAAGGCTGGTACAGTTTTTGTTCTTATCTTTGTAGAGGAAAAAAGAATAATGTAAACCTATTAAATATAAAATTATGGATAAAAAATTAACCAAATCAAATGACAAGGTCATAAGTGGTGTGTGCAGCGGTATTGCAGAATACTTTGACATAGACCCTACATTGGTAAGAGTGGGTTATGCTGCCCTTAGTGTTTTCAGTGCAGGTTTCCCTGGCCTGATACTATACATTATTCTGGCTATTATTATGCCAAATAAACCAGCATAATAAATATACATTTTAAAGGAAATACCTTTTAACTTCAGAACTGCACCCTAAAAGTTAGAGATAAAACTTTTAAGGTGCAGTTTTTCTAGCTACATCAAGTAAGTGGGAGTGCATGAGAATTCTTAACTTCTCCTAAGACAAAGAAACTGTTCAACGAACCGATGCAGTCCAGATCCCCTAATATGCGCAAGACAAATTCCTGATAATGCTTCATATTTTCCACAAAGATCTTCAACATGAAATCATAGTTGCCACTTATATTATAGCACTCCACAATTTCCGGGATATTTTGTACTGCAGCCATAATGCGCTGACTATTTTCAAAAGTATGCTGTTTCATGCTGACATTACAAAAAACTACAAATCCCCTATTCAGCTTTTCTGCATCAAGAACAGCCATATACTTCCTGATATAGCCCTCACGTTCCAACCGCTTTACACGTTCAAATACTGGAGTGGGTGACAAATGCACTATCGCAGCCAGTTCCTTTGTCGTCAAACGAGAATTTTCCTGTAATTGTCGTAAGATTTTCAGGTCTACTTCATCCAAATCTTGAATCATAATTTACTTCTGTGTATTTTACGTTTATGTCATTTAGAATAAAAATCTAATTACTTTTAATTTCATTAGTGAATTCAAATAGATATTCTATTCTAAATTGCAAATATAGTTGTTTTATCTAAATTTTAAAGGGTTCTTGGATAATATTTTTATCACACGTACCTTTGCACATGGGAAAAAAACAAAACAACTAAAAAAAATAAAACTATGTCACAGAAAAATTTACATCCAGAAACGTTGGCAATTCATGTAGGACAAGAACAAGCAGATCCAACAACCGACTCACGAGCAGTTCCTATTTACCAAACCACATCCTACGTATTTCATAACTCACAGCACGCTGCCGACCGTTTTGGACTTCGCGATGCAGGCAACATCTACGGACGTTTGACAAACACGACACAAGGAGTTTTTGAAAGTAGAATTGCCGCACTAGAAGGTGGTAGTGCCGGACTAGCTGTTGCTTCCGGTGCTGCCGCTGTTACCTATGCTTTGCAGAACATCGTCACGAATGGAGACCATATTGTAGCTGCCGACAATCTCTATGGTGGTTCCTATAACCTGATAACACATACCTTGACTAATCAAGGCATCACAAACACCATAGTCAATGTGAATGACCTGGAAGCCCTGGAGAAAGCTATTCAGCCGAACACAAAAGTCATCTATGCCGAAACCTTTGGAAATCCCAATTCAAACGTGCTGAACATTGAGGGAGTGGCAAGTGTAGCCCACAAACATGGCATCGTATTTATAGTAGACAACACATTTGCCCCCATCCTTATCCAACCTTTAAAACTAGGAGCAGATGTAGTAGTAATTTCAGCTACCAAGTTCATAGGTGGACACGGTTCTAGCCTTGGAGGTGTCATAGTAGAATCAGGCAAATTCGACTGGAAAGCAAATGCCGACAGATATCCTACCTTAGCTAAACCAGACCCATCCTATCATGGTGCCATATTTGCCGACGTGGCTAAATCTGCAGCATTCGTAACCCGCATTCGGGCGGTCATTCTCCGAGACACTGGGGCCACTCTTTCCCCATTCAACGCATGGACTCTTCTTCAGGGTACAGAATCATTACCCTTGCGCATTGAGCGCCACACAGAGAATGCACTCAAGGTTGTGGAATACCTGGCACAGCACCCACTGGTCAGCAAAGTAAACCATCCGGCCATTCCATCCCATCCAGACCATGAGATCTACAAGAGATACTTCCCTAAGGGTGGTGGTTCCATCTTTACCTTTGAGATAAAAGGTGGACAGGAAGCAGCCTGGAAATTCATAGACTCGCTCCAGATTTTCTCCTTGCTGGCCAATGTAGCCGATGTGAAGTCGCTGGTTATTCATCCAGCTACAACTACCCATAGCCAGATGACTGCTGAAGAACTGGAAGAGCAGCACATCACCCCTTCTACCATTCGTTTAAGTATAGGAGTGGAGCACATAGACGACATCATCGATGACTTGGAACAAGCATTTAATAAAGTTCGGGATGAACTATAATTAGAATGATAATAGACTTTATTCAACAAGCAGAAAGAGGGTACTTTTCAGCACCCTCTTTTCTATTATAGTAAGTTCAAAAAAATCACATCATAGAAAGATCCTTAATATCCTTCAGTTCTACCAATTTATTGACAATGGCATAAATGGTCAGACCTGCCGCAGAGTGAATCTGAAGTTTTTTGGCCACATTTTTGCGATGAGTCAATACAGTGTGGATAGAAATACACAGAGCATCGGCTATTTCCTTATTTGCCATACCTTTAGCTACACAAGCTACGATTTCCTTTTCCCGCTTGGAGAGGCCTTCTTCTTCAGGCATCTCTGCCACTGTATTCCCTGCAGGAGTTGCCGTCTTGGACACTTCATGCTCCATGAGAGCTACAGCAGGAATAAACAGCCTGTTTTCTATGGCTGTATGCTGACCCAAGTCTTGTTCAGCCGTGAAAATATCAAACAGGACAGAATAGAAGATATTATTGTCGGCCTGAGTGGGATAATACGTAATAATAATATTCTTCAGTTCCTTGAGCTTTTCATCCACATCATCGTGACGGCTGGCAAACACGTGGATATTAAAATTCTTCTGCACCTTGTTTTCCATGAGAGATTCCACATAAGGGAACACCTGTTCATTCTCATACACCATGTGCTTACGTACACCTTCCAGATAAGCATCAAAGAATTTGAGAATCAAGAAAGCTATCTCATTCGCCACTGAACAATCTATACTACTTATCAGTTTCCGACGAATGTTGGGGAATTTGAAATCCAGGAAATAAGTATGCGCATTCTTCAGGTAAGACATGAGAGTGGGCACATGAAGTGATGAAATCATCTCTTGATTCACACTAGATTCATCAGCCAGAAAATTCACCACATTCAAGAAAGTCTTCGTATCTACCCCACTATTTTCACAAACCTCAGCCACTGTTTTATCCCCAAAACCAAGAGCCAGACCAAAACGGCTCATTACTTGCAACAACTTATAGTCGCGGGTAATGACCGAACTCATTTTATCAGTTGCCTTATACCCCATAAGTATTTGTTTTTATTCTAGATGCAAAGATACCACTTTTATTTAAAAAGGTCATAAATATCTCATCATGTAAGGGTAGAAATACCTATTTTAAGGTATAGCAAAACGATAGAATCAACCTGCATAGATGAATTACGAACACTTTTTTTTACTACAATATGGGTATTGTCTGCTTTTGAAAGTCCACGTAACTTTGCACTGGTAAAAAAATGCGCAAACGTTAACAAAAATAAATAAGCAATTCGATGAAAGGTAAATTGTTGTTTACAACCCTACTGGCTTGTGCTGTTGCAACTCCAGTTTTGGCACAGAGCGAAGAGGAAAAACCTAAAGAAAAAAGATTTACTATAGGTGGCTATGGAGAAGCCGTAATGACACGGAATTATTACAGCCAGCACTTCAACCGATATAGAGACCCAGAAAGCCATGCCAACGATGAGAGTCATGGCCAGTTTGACATTCCACATGCAGTATTGAACCTAGGATACAACTTCGGTAAAGGCTGGACCTTCGGCATGGAGATTGAGTTTGAGCACGGAGGAACAGAATCCGCTGTAGAAGTAGATGCCGATGAAGCAGGAGAATACGAAGCAGAAGTGGAGCGTGGTGGTGAAGTAGCCTTGGAGCAATTCTGGATTAACAAGGAATGGCTGGATGGCAAGCTGAACCTCAAGTTCGGTGAGATTGTGATTCCTGTGGGAGAAACCAATGCACACCACATGCCTAATGAGTTCTTTACCGTTTACCGTCCAGAAGGTGAATCCATTTTTTTCCCTTGCACCTGGCATCAGGTAGGTGCAGAACTTTGGGGACGTATCGGCCAATTTGGCTATGAGCTCCTTTTCACCAGCGGACTGGATTCCGAAAGATTCGGTGCTCAATCTTTTATCCACGATGGAGCAGAAAGTCCATACGAATTTAAGATAGCCAACACCTACGCCGTAGCCGGACGTATCGACAACTACAGCATCCCAGGCCTTCGCCTGAGTCTAAGCGGGTACTATGGCAATTCCTTTAAAAACACATTAAGAACTGTCTCTTCAAGCAAATATGGCGATGTGAAGGGAACTGTGGCCATCGGAGCCTTTGGCTTGAACTACAAGGGCCACAACTGGATTGTACGTGGTAATGCCGACTTTGCTTATTTAAGTGATGCCAGCCTCATTACCTCTTTTAATAATTCCTTCCCTACCCATAGCGGCCAGGACGGTTCTCCTTCCAAGCATCAGCCTATAGGCAGTCATGCTTACTCCTATGGAGTGGAAGCAGGCTGGAACATTTTCTCACAGTTTGAGAACATTCGCCGATCTGGTGAGAAGTTATATATTTTCGGCCGATATGAAAAGTACGACTCCATGAGCAGTGGCACCCACATGGCAGCCTATCGCTACCTCAAGGTAGGACGAATGGCTGTGGGTTTGAACTATGTTCCACTCAATGGCTTGACCATCAAGGCTGAATATAGCAAACGCTTCCTCACACAAACCTATAATGACGAGCCAAGCGTAAGTATAGGTGTAACCTATGCAGGATGGTTCAATCTTTAAGATGGACAATTATTCAGAAAAATTATAAACATCTAATTATAATAAAAAATGAAGTATTTAAAGATTATGTGCTTCGCCCTGATGGCAAGCCTCACATGCACTGTTACAACATCTTGTAGCAGTGATGACGACGACAACAGCCAAGTTGCCACTCTTCCTACCATTCAGGAATTGGATAATCAGCATGCAAAAATTGTTGTAGGTACAAAGACCTCTTCTCCTGATGGTACATATACTTTAAGTAGCGGAGACCAAGTAACCGTAGTTAGTGGAGTCGTTGTTTCTATCAAGACCGCTGATAAAATTGCCAAAGAGGAAGAAGAGACCAAAAGAAACCAAGCACTTACCGCTGTTAATCAAAACTTCGTACATTCCACTGTTGTGGCAACATACAAAGGTTTGGCAGATGTAACAGAAGATATGATTGCAGCTATTGAAGCCATTGCAGAAGGTGGTGACGATGAAGTGGCTGCTGCATGTGAACTCTGGAAGGATGCTCGCCAGTATTGGGAGTGGTCAGAATCTCATCTGTTTGGTGCAGCTTCCGGCTATAGCATTGACCCACATATTGATACATGGCCATTCGACCGCACTCAGTTTGAGGCCTATATGAAAAAATATAATCCTGCTACCAACGAGAAAGATGCAGCTATCATTGATGAAGCTATCGCTACCGGCCAGAACTTGACAGGTTTCCACGCAGTAGAATACCTGTTGTTCCGTGAAGGTCAGCCTCGCAAGCGTAAAGACATCAATGCCGATGAACTCTATTTCATGGAATCTGCAGCCAATGACCTCTATTTGAACTCTTGCATCCTGGAAGCAGCATGGGCAGGACTGGACAACGTTTCTTCTGCACGTCAGGCTTTGTTAGCAGAAGCTGAGCGCGAGCCAGCAGACAATTTCGGTTGGGAAATGGACAATGCCGGTCAGGCTGGTTCCCGCTGGAAAACCATTCTTCAGGGTTCTGTTCAGATTATTGAAGGTTGTTCCGACATTACCGATGAGGTAGGTAATGCTAAGATTGCCAGTGCATACAAGGAAGAGGATACCTCTTATATAGAGTCTCCACATGCCTACAACTCAATTACCGACTTCTATGACAATATCATTGGTGTGAAGAATGCCCTGTATGGTCTGTCTCCATCTATCGAGAATTATAATGTAACTACTCCAGCTACTAATTCCGTAATAGGCTACGCCCTGACAAACGATGCACTGAAGGCACCTGCTCAGGATGTAATGAATAAATTGGAAACAGCCCTGGCTGCCATCAACAAAATGGTTCGTCCGTTTGTCAAGAACTACAAGGATCCTAGCTGTGGCGTAGCCATCGATGCATTGGAAGACCTTGATGAGGCGCTGGGCGTATTAGCTGACGCATACCTCACACTGGAATAATAGACGAATGTTATTTACACTACTTCATTTCTTAAATTAATAACTTATGAGATATTTTAAGATTTATACCTTTGCCTTAGCAGCCTGCCTTGCATTGGCGGCCTGCGACGATAATGATATAAACATTACCCCTCAACCTACTCCTGACCCAGAGCCCACACCTGAGCCAGAGCCTGAATATGTAATCAATGAAGAAGAATATTATTCTGGTGGTGAGCTAGGAACAGTGTTCAATTCCAGTTCCTATGCCTTTGCACAGCCTACACCCGCTGTAGAAAATGCTGGCATGCACCAGTCTTTCATGAACGGTGAAAGATTCTTCGAACGTGATTTCCATCAGACTAAGGGTACACTGTTCGAAGGCCTTGGCCCGTTGATGGTTCGTAACGGCTGTCTTTACTGCCATCCGAACTATGGTTACGGAAAGAGAATGGACCGCTATAAAGCTACCGATGGAGGTAATGGTTACTTGCTGGTATTCTATGATAAGAGCGATGATTCTTATCTGACCTCTCTAACAGGTATGCCACAGACACTAGCTGTAAAACCATTCAAGGCACCACTGGATGAAAGCCAAATCAATATTCAGTGGGTAGAATATACCGATGAATGGGGTAACAAATTCGACGATGGAGAAACCTACAGCCTGATTTACCCAGAAGTGACTGTACCTGAAAGTGCGTTCTACGTACCTATTGAAAGTAAGAATGGTACATTGACCATGGACCAGGTAGGTATCCGTCTGGAAGCTACCATCGGTGTCTATGGAACTGGTCTGCTGGATGCTATTCCAGACGACTCCATTGTAGCTCAATGGGCTAAAGAGGACAAGTATGCCACCCTGAATCCAGCATTCTGGAATAGTGACACCCATACTTGGAACAGCTACTACAAAGGATTGTCAGGCGAGCCTTACGTACGCAGATTCACTTACGCTATGAGCCGTGGTCCACTGTTGGATGCAGCAGGTGCTAACGCCATCTGGAACATCACCAATGTAACCCGTGACGACCGCAGATATCACTACATGACCGCTGCGTATGCCAAGACTGCATCGGAAGACCCAGAAGTTCAGGCTGAGTTCTACAATTACTTCCCAGAAGAGAAGACTGATAAAGGCGTTAAATACGACATCTATCGCTACCTGATGGGTAAGGAAATCATCGAGAATGAAGACGGAAGCTACAGCACCGGAGCAAACATTGCCGATGTGGATATGACTCATGATGAATACAAGGACTTCATGATTTGGCACCGTGGTTTGGCAGTACCTGCTGCCCGCAACCTGGATAAGGAAGATGTAAAACTAGGCCACAAATTGTTCCGTCAAATAGGATGTGCAACTTGCCATCGTCCTTCTTGGACTACTGGAGAGGATCACATTCAAGACCCAAACAATACCGGTAGCAATGTGAATGGATTCAGCGATGAGGACATGCCACGTTATCCACACCAGAAGATATGGCCTTATACTGATATGGTTCAACACCGCTTGTTTATGGTGAACGACATCCGTACCGGTTGGTGCCGCACCACTCCACTTTGGGGTCGTGGTCTGTCACTCCTAGTGGCAGCACATCAGGACCGTCTGCATGACCGCCGTGCACGTAACGTAATGGAAGCTATCATGTGGCATGGAAACAAGCAAAGTGATGCCCGCAGATCTGTGGAAGCTTTCCGCAAACTGAGCAAAGAGGAACGTGATGCTGTCATCACATTCATCAATTCTATTTAAAAAAGAATAATCTACCCATAAAAAACGTGTCTTTGGATTCAAAGACACGTTTTTTTGTAAATACCTAAATATGGTTATTTCTTATCTTTCTAAAAAGATGTACCTTTGCACCAATTCAAGCATCATGCCCTATGAAACTGAAATACATCGTATTTACACTATTTACACTCATTATAGTAGTGCTGATTGGAGCCTCTTTCATCGAAAAGATAGAAGGTACTCCTACCGCATTCTCACTTGTCTATGACTCACTATGGTTTACCATTCTGTGGGGCCTTATGGCCGTAGTTGGAATGGTTTATATCATCAGAAGAAAACTGTTCAAGCGCCCCATTACTTTTGCGCTTCACCTCTCTTTTGTTTTTATCCTGATAGGAGCAGGCATCACCCATTTCTTTGGAATCCAAGGCTCCACCCACATCAGAAAAGGGGAAACAACGGACTATTACATTACCAGCGACCATAAGATAAACAAGTTTCCTTTCACCTTGAGCTTGGTAGACTTTCAAGTAGAAAACTATCCCGGCACCATGTCGGCCATGGACTACGTCTCCATCATCAAGGCTGAAGACAAGAAACTACAAATTTCCATGAACCATATAGGTCAGCACAGAGGCTACCGATTCTACCAGTCGGGATATGACGAAGACGGAGAAGGCACCATGCTTTCTGTGGCCTATGACCCCTGGGGAATAGGAATGACCTATACCGGTTACGGACTGCTGTTCCTTTCCATGTTGATGTTCCTGATATCGCCCAATGAAGGTTTCAGAAAACTATTAAAAAACAAGACACTAGTGACAACCTGCCTTTTGGTGCTAACAAGCTGCATCCCAGCTTCTGCCCAGGAAAAAGGCCCTAGAGTCCTTCCGAAAGATGTGGCAGAACAACTGGGAAATCTTTACACCTACTACAATGGCCGCATCTGCCCATTACAGAGCATAGCCAAAGACTTTACCACCAAGCTTTACGGTAAAGCATCGTATAAGGGCTATACTCCGGAACAAGTATTCTGGGGCTGGATTCTCTTCCCCACCACATGGACGGAAGAGCCTATGATCAAGGTAAAAAGTCAGGCTGCACAAGCCATCGGCATCAAAGGCTCCTATGCCAGCTACCTAGACTTTCATGACACCAAAGGATACAAACTGGAAGACATAATGAACCAGCTTCACAGCGGACAGGAAGTGGATGGAGCACAAGCCATACATGAAGCTGATGAGAAAATGAACATCCTTCTCATGCTGTTCAACGGACAACTACTAAAAATTTATCCCTATAAAAGCGAGGATGAGATAAGATGGTTCTCCCAAGCCGACAAACTTCCCGAAGAACTAGAAAGTGAAGAAAACAAGGAACAATGGTTCTTCATCAAGAAGACTCAAGACTATATGGCCGAGCAAGCAGTCCAGGAGAACTACAATAAAGTACTGGAAATAGCCAGTAAGATTCTGAAATACCAGAAGCAAGAAGCAGAAGGAACCCTCCCTTCAAACAGGGTGTTTCATGCAGAAAAACAGTATAATACCATAGACTATACACGCCCCATGGCCATGGCATTTGCCACTATAGGTATCATTCTATTCTTCATCTATGTAAGACTTTGGATTAAAGATAAAAAACCAAGCAAGAAACTATCTGTGCCTCTCTGCATCATTCTAGTTCTGGCTATTCTCTATTTAGGTTATCTAATAGGATTGAGAGGGTATATATCTGGACATTTACCATTGACCAATGGCTATGAGACCATGCAGTTCATGGCATTCTGTACACTTATACTGACCCTGCTGCTTTACCGCAGATATACCCTAATCATGCCTTATGGATTCCTGCTTACCGGCCTTACCCTGCTGGTGAACATGATGGGACAGAGTAACCCACAGATTACCCTACTCATGCCAGTACTGGCATCTCCTTTGCTCAGTATCCACGTATGCGTCATCATGCTGGCCTATTCTTTAATGGCCTTCTGCCTGTTCAACGGCATCACAGCCTTGTTGTTACCAAAGACACCCATGTACGACAAACAAATAGGGCAACTTACCCGAATGAGTAAGCTCATGCTCTACCCTGCCCTCTTTTGCCTCACTGCGGGAATCTTCATTGGAGCCATTTGGGCCAATGTTAGCTGGGGACGATACTGGGGATGGGATCCAAAAGAAGTCTGGGCTCTTATTACCATGATGGTCTATGCCGTACCCCTTCACCAGGCATCTATCCCATTCTTAAGGAATCCTAAATGGTTTCATCTTTACATGATTCTGGCATTCCTAAGCGTGCTGTTTACCTATTTTGGGGTGAATTTCGTACTAGGAGGTATGCATAGTTATGCCGGGTAGACCAAGACTACCCATATTTTAGTAATATTCAGTCGATTTGCTCAAAAGAACTTGTTGAAGAATACCTATTTTTTGCGATTGCGGAACATAGAAAAACAGCGTACCTTTGCAGTGTAGAATTTAAGTTATTAGTTAGTTATGTTTTAGTTATGCACTGCACGCAGATATTCTGATTACGTAAAACCATATAAAGAAATTTTTATAAGTAGTGTAAATAACAGAAAGTCCAGATTCGCAGGGATGCGGATCTGGACTTTTTTTCGGAATGATAGTTCTTTTCTCCATAAGATGTTGTAAATTTGCAGTCGTTTAAGTTTCATTACGACAGACATGACAGCTTTAGAAATCTGGTTACTTGGCATAGCTCTGGCCATGGATTGCTTCTCTGTATCCATAGCAAGCGGAGCCATTGTTCGCAGGATTAATTGGGCCAACATCTTAACTATGGCTGTCTTCTTCGGCCTGTTCCAAGCACTTATGCCCTGCATAGGTTGGATGCTTACCTCTAATTTTCAAGCCTATATAGAGGCTTATGATCATTGGATAGCTTTCTTCCTTCTGCTGTTCATGGGTATTAAGATGATTCGTGAAAGTTTCATGAAAGAAGAGGAAAAGACCATGAATCCCACGAAACTTAAAGTGATTCTGGCACTGGCTATAGCCACCAGTATAGATGCATTGGCTGTAGGCGTGTCTCTTTCTTGTACCGGTTATTCCAGATGGGCCCAACTAGCCTATCCTGTTACAGTTATAGGACTAACATCTTTTCTTTTCACCCTAGCGGGTTATCTGATTGGCATTTTCTTTGGAAAGAAATACAAATTCAAGCCAGACCTCCTGGGTGGAATTGTCTTAATCTGCATCGGCACCAAAGTGCTGCTTAGTCATCTTTACGATTTATAAATCATGCTGACACGTGGAATTCTTACTATTTTGCTGTTGGTGGGCAGCAACATTTTTATGACTTTTGCTTGGTATGGCCATTTGAAGCTCCAGCAAATGCACATCTCCGACAACTGGCCTCTAGCTGGTGTCATTTTGTTCTCTTGGGGTATTGCCCTGGCAGAATACACCTTACAAGTTCCAGCCAACCGCCTTGGCTTTGTAGAAAATGGAGGGCCCTATTCACTCATGCAGCTGAAAGTCATGCAGGAAGTTATCACCCTTATCATTTTTACCATCTTTACCAAAGTTCTATTTGCAGGTGAAGCCTTGCACTGGAACCATCTGGCTGCATTTATCTGCCTGCTACTGGCTGTATATTTCGTATTCATGAAATAATTATTCTTTGATCTAATCTTAAAATGGTATTGAACATATGACAGATAAAAACAAGCCAACTAGGCTTGAATTGCCGAAGAATCCTGAATTACTGGAGAGATGGTGCCTGACCATTTTAGAATCTCTGGAGAACTTTTGTGCTGAAGACTTGTCCATGTACCGAGAAATCGTCCTTAAAACCTGTGATGTAAACTGGAAACACAAATATAGACTTCAAGCTCGAAAAGAATTGCTCCATGACATAAATGAATGGGTCATGGAATCAATGAATCAAAAGGCATTGCAAATGCTGAATTCCAGGCTACGCCAAGAATTCAGTTTTGACCTAAACGATTTCTCCAATCATAACAACAGACGCATTCAAAACATCTTGAAGAGAGGCGTTATCCGCAATGAAGAAGAATTCCGATTGGTATCTGATAAGGTGGAAGAAATCTATGCTGATGACAGTCAGAAGGAACTAGTTCGCAAACTTAATGACCTTTTGAGCGCATTTGAAGGCTTCTAATTTAAGAATTCATTAAGAAATTCTTGAACTCAGTAAATTCCTTGGAAAGAGAAATACTCTGCTTGGTTCCTTTCATGAATGCTTGGAGCTTGGCAGGGATTTCTATATC
>AUXO012816531.1_pt1 | contig 12633 bp, 10 predicted proteins | sample 768731 | NCBI WGS metagenome assembly AUXO01 (sample SAMN02715735, study PRJNA202380) | gut metagenome | biome: sheep rumen | host: Ovis aries | place: New Zealand: Palmerston North | reverse complement strand
TTTTTTTTATGTTTTTTGTCAAAATATAACTATTAGATTTCTTAAAATATTGACAAAAAATAAGAATTCATATTATAATAAGTTAATACATTTCATAAAGACTACGCAAAAAAAATGATAAAGTACAAAAAATCAAATACAAGAATTCAAAAAAGATAAGAATGGAATGTATAGGAAAACTTAATTAAGTGCCTTTTCAAGGCACTTTTTTTCTCTATTTTTTGAAAAACGTTTTAAATGTTTAAATTATAAATATTTCTTGAAAAAAAGTGTCATCCGTAGTATAATCTAAAAGGTTATATTTTAATAATCAATACAATAAGAAAGTGATAATATTTATGGCTACATTTGAAAGTCTTAATCTTGATAAAGATATATTAAATGCGTTAAATGATTTACAATTCCTTGACGCTACAGAAATTCAAGAACGTGCAATTCCTGAAATGTCAAAAGGAAATGATATCATCGGTATCGCACAAACAGGTACAGGTAAAACCTTTGCCTACTCAATTCCTCTTTTAACTAATATTACTGAGGAGAAATTCACTCAAGCATTAATTTTATGTCCAACTCGTGAATTAGCACTACAAGTTAGTGAAGAAATTAAAAAATTAATAAAGTATAAGAAGTTTGTAAAAACTGCTACTATTTATGGTGGTGCTTCATATGACAAACAAATTAAAGAATTAAAGGCTAAACCACAAATTGTTGTTGGTACACCTGGTAGAATTATTGACCATATGAATAGAAAAACTATTGATTTTTCTAATCTTAAAACACTAGTTTTAGATGAAGCTGATGAAATGCTTAATATGGGCTTTAAGGAAGATTTAGAAACTATTCTATCTACTACACCTTCAGACAGACAAACAGCTCTTTTCAGTGCGACTATGCCTGAATTCATTAAACATATTGCAACAAATATGATGAATAATCCTGTTAAAATCGAAATTAAAAAGAAAACTTTAACAGTTGATAGAATTAAACAAAATTTATATTACTTAAAGAGAGAGAGCAAAACTGATTTATTAATAAGAATACTTGACCTTTATGCATTTACTAAGGTAATGGTATTCGTTAATACTAAATCTAAGGTTGAAGAAATTGTTTCTACATTAAAGAAAAAAGGATATAAAGCTGAAGCTCTTCATGGTGATTTAAAGCAAGTATCTAGAGACAAGGTTATGAACGGCTTTAAGGAAGGTATTTCTCATATCTTAGTTTGTACAGATGTTGCAGCTCGTGGTATCGATGTATCTGATCTTGAAGGTATAATTAACTTTGACCTACCACAAGAACAAGAATTATATGTTCATAGAATTGGTAGAACAGGTAGAGCAGGTAGAGAAGGATTATCAATTACATTTGCGACATATAGTGAACAAAGAAAAGTATTCTTCATTGAACGCTATACTCGTAGCCAAATGACTATTTGCAAAATTCCAACTGTAGAAGAAATTCAATTAAAGAAGATTTCTACATTTATTGATTATTTAAAAGAACATCAATCTGATTCTATTAGTGATACTAATTTAGCAATTGTTAGTCAAATTATGGATTTAAATATTAATCCAAGTAATTTAATTAACACATTACTTTCTCTAACTAGTTTCAAACTTGAAGAATATCCTGAAATTCATGTTAGAGAAGAAAAACCTCGTCGTGAAAGAACTAGAACTTCAAGAAATGAAAGAAGCGAACATCAAGGTAGAAGAAATGATCGTTTTGAATCAAGAGATAAATTTGATCGTTTTGATAAAAATAATAATAGACGCCGTGATGATAAGAGTTTACGTATGCAAAAGTATAGTGAACCTAAAGAATATGTTTTAGTTAAACTAAATATTGGTAGAGCTAATAAAGTAAAACCACAAGAATTAGTTTTAATGGCTTCAAAGACTGTTGGTGTTAGAAAGTCAAATATTGGTAACATAAAGATTAAAGAAGATGAAACTTTTGTAGAAGTTACAAAGGGTGCCATTCCTTTCATGCTTAAATTAAATGGTATGGATTATAATGGTAAAAAAATTAAAGTTTCTAAAGGTAACGAATAAATTTTATTGAGTTGGTGATATTATGCGTATAAATGCTGGAATTTATAAAAGACATAACATATATATGACAAATTTAGAAACAACTCGTGAAACAAGCGATAAAGTTAGACAAGCAATTTTTAATTTGATTGGCCAATATTTTGAAGGCGAAGTAGTATTAGATTTATTTGCTGGAAGTGGTGCTATGGCACTAGAGGCTATTAGTCGTGGAGCTTCAAAAGCTTATTTTAATGATATCAACAAAAAAGCCTTAGCAGTTTGTAAGAAGAATATCGAATTATTAAAAATTGAAAAACCATGCATACTATTAAATTATGATTATAAGGAAGCAATAAAAAAAATAGATAAGGAAGAACTTGATATTATTTTCCTTGATCCACCTTATAAAATGAATAATACAAAAGAAATAATGACAGATATTGATTCTACACAAATTCTTAAGAAAAAAGGAATTGTTTCATTTGAAATGGCTAAAGAAACTCAAACTAGTGAAGTTGAAGGCTATACTATTTTGAAAGAAAAAATATACGGCATTAAAAAAGTTGTTATATATCAAAAGAATTAAAAAAAGTAGACTTTGAAGTTGTCCATATTAGGTATACTTCATATAAGTCTACTTTTTTATTTGTTCTTAATATTTTCTAAATATTCTTCTCTAATTCTGTGCTGATTCTTTTTATAGTTATTATACTCATTTTTAAGTTCAAGTCGAATCTCTTTAGAATAAATATCTATATCTTTTTTGATAGCCTTTTTATTATTATTAATTTCTTCTTTTATAGAATCATTACCCTTAGTTAGAGAATTATTTAATTCCTTAAAAGATGAAATTGTTTGATTTATAAGATCTTGTTTATAATGTGGAAGAAGAATAATTTCATCTCTATATTTTGAAATTTGCTGATTGTTTTCTTTTTGTAATATTTTCTTTTGGTTAGCTGCAATATTAGTTAATTTTTTTACATTTTTTCTTTGTTTATAATCAATATTAGAAATACTTTGTGCATATTCAACTTTACTATTTTTTATTAAATAATCACATGATTCAAATAGATTATAATAATTTGTAACTTTAGAGTTAAATTCATTAATTAAAGAATCTTTACTCATATTATAATCTTTGTTTTCAATTTCAGTTTTAATTTTATAAATTGAATTAATTTGATTAATTTTTTGATGATGTGTTAAATTTGCTAATATGAATTTTTGTTCCAATTTATTATTATCTTTAATATATTTTTTGTTATCTGATTCCTTTTGCTTATCAGCAATTTCCTTTGTTTTTTGATAATTTGTATCATTATCAGCTTTAATTTGTAGTATTGTCTTATTTGTACCTAAGTCAAAAATTTGACCACTTTTTTGTATTTGCTGACGCATTTTGATGAATTTGTATTCAAAGTTTCTGACAATAGAATAAAATTTAGCTGTTTTAAAAATATTATTCTCAAGCTTATGTAACACTTCAAAGGTAACATCATAAGTTAAGAATTTTTTGTATTCATCAGTGGCTGATTGAATATTTTCAAGGAAATTAGTTGAAGCCATCGAATCATGTCGTTCTAGATTATTTAATCTTAATATTTCGTTATCCCTACTCTTTTCTAACTTATTTTTTTTCTTTATTAAGTTATTAATTTCAAGATTAATTTCTTCAATCTTTTTATCATTTTCGGTTATTTTTACTCTAAAATGATTGATTTGATTATAACAAGATAGAATGTTTTTCTTAATATTTTTTTTATCTTGTTGCGTGTTAAATTTTAGCTGTTCTTGATGAATCATTAAATTAAGTTCATTTATTGAATTATAGAAAGAAGAAATACCATTTTGGTAATTTTTAATAGTCATTTTGTATAATTCAATATCTTTGTCAATTGAAATTATCTTTTGATTGTATGAATAATTAGTGTTTTCTTCAAGATTATCATACTTATTACCAGTATTATACTTAATGTAGGTATTAATAGCTTTTTTAACTCTTATCAAGAAGTTATCAATTAAATTGAAGAATGTATGATACATTTTACTAATATATGGATCATATATATCAATCTTTTTAGGTTGAGCTTTTACATAATTGATAATTGAATAAACGTGAGGAACAACTGTATTTTTATAATTTGTTACAAGAGTTGTGAATGTTTCTAGTTCGTTTTTAATTAAATTCACAATATGATTTTTGGCAGTTAATTGAATTTTATAATGTTCGTTTGATAAATTATAATTATAACTTGCCTCATAATCTACAAGTGAATGTTTATATTCACTTGAGATATTATCAGAATCATTTGATTTGATTTCTTTATAAATATCTATAGCAGTATCGTTATATTGATTATCTTCTTTAGCTAATTCAATTTTATGATTTAAATCAATATTTTTTAATTTATTAAAATGTTCTAAATATAATAAATTTAATTTTTTAACATGCTCAATAGAATCATTATTCATATTATGCAAATGTTTATTTTTTTCAATTGATAACAAAGATGTATTGTTAGAATTGTTTAAAGTTAATTTATCTTTTTCATCGTTAGATGATAAAATAATTTTTTCAATATCATCTGATAGCTTACTGTCTAGAATTATTTCTTCCTTTTTAAGTTTTGAACTAGTGATTTCTATTAATTGACGTGTGTTAAATATATTATAATTATTTTCTTTATTAATACGTATCAATTCAGTTACTAGCTTTTCTTTATTAATAACAATAGACAACATATTGTCAAGAATTTTATCATATGATTTCTTTTCTAAATCAATTTGACTTAGTTTTTTTAATAAAGGATACTTTTCTAAGTTCTCATTTAAATTTTTACAAGAAATTTCATATTTTCTTCTTAAATCAATTAAAGTTCTATCTAGGATGTTTTTAGCTTGTAGCTTGTTCTTTTTTTCATTTAATAAGTCAATTTCTTTTTTTGAGTCTAACTCGGTCATCTTATTATCTTTTAAAAGGTGCTTTAATTCATTTTTTCTAACCTTTTTTTCTAAATAAGTAAGACGAGGTTGATCTTGCTTAAAGTCATTCACTAAAAGATTATATTTTTCTTTATTTGTTTTAACTAATATAGTATGATGATATGTTTTATCCATTATTTCTTGCTCAAGTGATTGCATTAAAGTTTCATGTTCTTTATCAGTCTTTTTAAGAGTTACGCTTGCTTGTTTGTTAATGGATTTAATATCTTGCTGATATTTATTTTCAATAGAAGAAATATCATGTCTTATATCTGTTAATTCAACACTAGTTTGAACTTCGTTTTGATTTTTTAATTTAAGATATTTTTCACTCAATTCCTTAATTTTTTGGTTTAACAAAGTTTCATCCTTAATGATATCACCTGTTAAATCAATTTTCTTATCATTAGAAGATGTTTCTAGATGTTTAATATGTTTATCAATATCATCAATTTGTTCTTTAAAATGTTCACTGATTTCATCAAAGGCATTTTTTAAAGAATAATTAGTTTTTGAAATGTGCGCATGAAATTGCTGATATTCACTTTGATTTTGCTTAGAGAAGCGTTCAATATAAAAATTATATGTTTCCTTTGATGGATATCTAAAGGTATCTAGGTTGTTATTATCTATTGTAATATTTGTAGCAGTAGAATTTAGTTTTTCTTTAGTGGATTCACTTTCTAAAACTATTTTTCGTCTATTTTCATCTTTTTTAAAATTATAGTTTTTGGCCTCAAAAGAAATATCTTCATGAATGATATTATTTTTTTGATTTTTAATTGTATTGTAATATTCTATATCTTTTTTGCTTCGTTCATTTAATAAATCAATTGTTTTATCTAATTTTGAAAGAGAATTAACTTCCTCTTTGTTTTGAGAAATTTTAATATTATCAAGTGTTTTAATTAAAGACATTGAATCATTATAGAACGCTTCAAATGTTTTAATATATGAAGGAGTAATAATATCTTTAAAATTTTTCTTATGTTTTAATTCTTCAATTTGGTAACCAAGTTGGCTTAGAATTTCTTTATAAGTCATAATTACTCCTTTCGTATATAATAATCTATTATTATTATATAATTTTATCAATATCTAGTCAAAGTAGATAAGATTTAATTCAAGTTTATTTCATTATTTTTAGGCATCTAATATAGTTAAAAATTATATTTTATGGTATAATTTTTTGGGTGATTTAAATGTACTCTTATATTAAAGGATTTATTAGTGAAGTAACTCCTAAATATGTAACGCTTGAGAACAATAATATTGGTTATGAAATAGTTGTTCCTAATCCTTACAATTTTATTATTAATAACGAATTGATTACTGTTTATATTTATCATTATTTAAGAGAAGATCAAGAAACTTTATTTGGATTTAAAACTAAAGAAGAAAAAGAACTATTCTTAAAATTAATATCTGTAAACGGTATTGGACCTAAATCAGCTTTATCTATTTTAGCTAGTGCTACTGTTAATGAAATTTTAAATGCTATAGAATCAAGGGATGATGCATATTTAAAACGATTCCCTGGTATTGGAGCTAAAGCTAGTCAGCAAATAATTTTGGATCTTCATGGCAAAATTTCATTTGATGATGTTTCACCATTAGTTTCTAATTCCAAAGCTAATGATTTAACAGAAGCTTTAACTACCCTTGGTTACAATAAGAAAGATGTTAGTAAAGCACTATCTAAATTAGATTTAACTAAATCTGATTCAGATATCATAAAAGAAGCTTTGAAGTTATTAAATAAGTAAATTTATTAAATATAAACTATTATTAAGCGAGGTGATTTGATGGAAGATAGAATTATTGATCAAAAAATAATTGAAGAAGATGATGATCAATTATCGCTAAGACCGGAAAAATTAAATGAATATATTGGTCAAAATGAGGCTAAAGAAATGCTTGATGTTTATATTAAGGCGTGTAAGCATCGTGATGAATCACTAGATCATGTTTTATTATATGGTCCTCCCGGTCTTGGTAAAACAACATTGGCTAGAATTATCGCTAATGAGCTTGGGGTTAATATAAAAATATTGTCAGGACCTTCAATTGAAAGAGCAGGTGACCTTGCGGCGGTTTTAACCCAACTTGAAGCTGGGGATGTTCTTTTTATTGATGAAATCCATAGACTGCCTCGCTATGTTGAAGAAATGTTATACAGTGCTATGGAAGATTATCGACTTGATCTTATGATTGGAAAAGATAACACAGCTAAATCTATTTCAGTTGATCTCCCACCTTTTACACTTGTTGGAGCAACAACTCGCTTTGGCGATTTATCTAGTCCATTAAGAGACCGTTTTGGAGTTGTGCTTCGTCTAAATTATTATTCAGTTGATGATTTGATTAAAATCATTAAAAGATCAAGTCAAGTTTATGGTAATAAAATAAGTGATGAAGCTGCAAAAGAATTGGCTTGTCGTAGTCGTGGCACTCCTCGTATTGCAAATCGTTTGTTACGTCGTGTTCGTGATTTTGCGACTGTACTTGGAAATGGTGAAATCACTTATACTATTTGTTCACAAGCACTAGATAAGCTAAATATTGATAAGCAAGGTCTTGACAGTACAGATATTAAGTACTTAAATTGTATTGTTGAACATTTTAAGGGCGGTCCTGTTGGTGTTGAAGCTATTGCAGCATCAATTGGAGAAGTTAGGGATACAATTGAAGATGTATATGAACCATATCTACTTCAAGAAGGATATATAAATAGAACCCCAAGGGGTCGTATCGCTACTACAAAAGCCTACGAACACTTAGGTAAGTCTATAATGAAAGGACTTTTTTAAATGTTAACACTTGATGAATTTGATTATTATTTACCAGAGGAATTGATTGCACAAACACCTCTAAAGGATAGAGAGACTTGTAGATTACTTTGCTTAAACAAGGAAAGTGGTGAGACTAGTCATAAACATTTCTATGATATTTTAGATATGTTACATGAAGGTGATGTTCTTGTAATGAATAATTCTAAAGTTATCCCAGCACGTCTATTTGGTGTTAAGGAAGAAACAGACGCTCATATTGAAATTTTAATGTTAAAAGATATTGGGGACGATGTATGGCAAACTTTATGTAAGCCAGCTCGTCGTGTTAAGGTAGGTACTATCGTTAATTTTGGTGATGGTTTATTAAAAGCTGAATGCATTAAAGAAGAAGAGGATGGTATTAGATACTTTAAGATGCATTATGAAGGAATTTTCTTAGAAATTCTTGATAAATTAGGTGAAACACCACTTCCACCTTATATTCATGAAAAACTAGATGATCCTAATATGTATCAAACTGTCTATGCTAAAACTCCAGGTAGTGCTGCTGCACCTACTGCAGGACTTCACTTTACAAAGGAATTACTTCAAAAATTAAAAGACAAGGGTGTAAAGTTATTAGAAGTAACATTACATGTTGGTCTTGGTACATTCCGTCCTGTTGCTGAAAAGGACGTTACAAAGCACAAGATGCATAGTGAATATTTTGAAATGAGCCAAGAAGTTGCTGATGAATTAAATAAGGCTCAAAAAGAAGGAAGAAGAATTGTTGCCGTTGGTACAACTTCTTGCCGTACATTAGAATCCGCTTATAATAATGGCTTTAGTGCTTGCCATGGATGGACTGAAATTTTTATTTATCCAGGCTATAAGTGGAAGGCAGTAAATGCACTTATTACAAATTTCCATTTACCAAAATCTACACTAGTTATGTTAGTATCTAGTTTAGCAGGTAAAGATCATATTTTAGCTGCATATAAAGAGGCTGTTGAACAAAAATATCGTTTCTTCAGTTTTGGTGATGCAATGTTTATTTACTAGGAGGATATTTATGTCTATTTGGAAAAATTATGAAACTTATTTAAATGACACAAACCCACGTGTTATTATTACAATGACTAATGGTAAAACTATGACTGTAGAGCTATTCCCAGAGGTTGCGCCTATTACTTGCGAAAACTTTTTAAAATTAGTTGACGAAAAGTTCTATGATAAGTTGATTTTCCATCGTGTAATAAAAGGATTTATGATTCAAGGTGGAGATCCTACAGGTACTGGTATGGGTGGTAGCAAACAAACTATTAAAGGCGAATTTGCATCTAACGGAGTTAAAAATTATTTAGCTCATGATCGTGGAGTTATCTCTATGGCTCGTACTATGGCTCCAAATAGTGCTTCAAGCCAATTCTTCATTTGCCATGAAGAAGCTAGCCATTTAAATGGAGCTTATGCATCATTTGGTGTTTTAATTGATGGATTTGATACACTAGATGAAATTGCTAATGCTGAAACTGATGCATATGATATGCCATTAAAAGATCAAAAGATTTTATCAATTAGAAGAGCGTAATTATGGCATATAAACTTGATCAAATGAATGTAGTTGATCTAAATCAATTTGATGAATTGGATGAAGTATATAGAAATCTTAATTTAAAAAGAGATGTAGCCTACACTTTTAAATCAGGAAGTGAAGCTAAAGGCTATATTGTAATTAAAATAATTAGTCAAATGAATGAATATAAATTAGGTAAAATGCTTATCAAATATGAAGATGATTTTGATAAGGAAATTATTGATCTATTTAATGAATTCTTACATACTCAAATAATTGACAACTACATGTTAAAAATTACAACAGATATAGAAGAAGAGAAAACAAATACAATTGAACTACTTAAAAAATTAGGCTTTATTTATGATGATAAGGCTACAAAGGTAGCTGGTTTTATTCCACTTAAAATCACTAAGCCTATATTTCTTGAAAGGAGCTAAATTATGGAACCAGTATGGTACGAATTAATTCATAAGGATAAATATACTGGAGCCCGTTATGGTATTTTACATACACCACACGGTGATTTCGAAACACCTATCTTTATGCCTGTAGGTACAAAAGCTACAGTTAAAACTTTATCTCCTGAAGAAATTGAGTCAGTTTCTGATGGATTAATTTTAGGAAATACTTACCACTTATGGTTATCCCCTGGTGATGAACTAGTAAAAAAGGCTGGTGGAATTCGTGGCTTTATGAAATGGAATCATGCTCTTTTAACAGATAGCGGTGGTTTCCAAGTGTTTTCATTATCTAAAATTAGAAAAATTACAGAAGAAGGAGTAACATTTAGACACCATAAATCAGGTGAAAAGTTATTCTTATCTCCTGAAAAATCTATTCAAATTCAAAATAATCTTGGTGCAGACATTATGATGTCTTTTGATGAATGTCCTCCTTTCCATGCTTCATATGACTATATGAAAAATTCAATAGAACGTACATTACGTTGGGCAAAGCGTGGTAAAGATGCACATCAAAATAAAGATACTCAAGCTTTATTTGGTATCGTTCAAGGTGGTCCATTTGAAGATTTAAGAAAGCATTGTATGGAAGAACTTGAAAAGATTGGTTTCCCAGGCTATGCAATTGGTGGACTTGCTGTTGGTGAATCTAAGAAAGAAATGTATGATATGTTAAATTATATGAAAACTATTCTTCCTGAAGATAAACCACATTACTTAATGGGTGTAGGTTCTCCTGATGACCTTGTTGTAGGTTCTATGAACGGCGTTGATATGTTTGACTGTGTTGATGCAACTCGTATTGCTCGCCATGGTACAGCATTAACTCATGCAGGTCGTCTAAGAATTAAGAATCAACAATATTATGAAGATTTTAAACCTCTTGATGAAAAATGTAATTGTTATGCATGTAAGAATTTCTCTCGTGCATACATTCACCATTTAATCAAGGAAGAAGAAATCTTTGGAGCTCGTTTATTAACCATTCATAATTTGAATTTCTTAAAAGATTTGATGCATGATATTCGTGATGCAATTAAAGAAGATAGACTTAAGCAATTCCAAGAAAAATTCTTTAAAGATTATGGTTATGCTCCACTTGAAGACATTATGTCAGGTAAGGTTGATAAGCCTACTATGAGATTGACTGATCAAATTAAAATTGATGGTACAACTAAGTAATATATTGCAGACTAAATGCATAGTTTAGTCTGCTTTTTTCAATTTACTAAAGTAATCCATTCAGTAAAGTTGACTTTACATTTATTTTTTCCTAAGGTATAATGTTTAAGATGAGGAATGTATCATGAAAGAGATAACTTATTATTACAATGATGAACAAAATGATGAGTTTTCAGGTATAACAAGAAAAGATGTTGTAATTGATGAAAATTTTGTTTTTGTTAATAAAAATATATTTTGGAATATTGCTGCTTTTATTTGGCATCGTATTTTAATAACTCCAGTAGCTTTCTTTTCACGTGTTTTTATTTTCCATCAACATGTTAAGGGCAGAAAGAAACTTAGAGGATATAAAGGACAATATATTATATATGGTAATCATACAAATATTGCAGGAGATGGTCTTTTGCCACCTACATATATTTTCCCAAGAAAGCCATACTTTATTGTAAGTCCAGCTAACATTGCAGCAAAGGGTACAAAGAATTTGATTATGATGTTAGGAGGATATCCTATTCCAACTACACTACGTGGTCTTCGTCCATTTGAAGAAGGCTTGAAGCGTCATTTAGCACATCATCATCCTATAGTTATATATCCAGAAGCACATATTTGGCCATATTATACACATATAAGAGATTTTAAATCTACAAGTTTTAAATATCCTATAAAGTTTAATGTGCCAGCATTCTCATTTGTAAATACTTATCAAAAAAGATTATTCTTTAAAAAGCCTAAAATGGTAACATATATTGATGGTCCATTTTATCCAAACAAAGACTTGTCTGGAAAAGAGGCTGAAAAAGAATTAAGAGATAGAGTATATAATCAAATGGTTATAAGAAGTAAAGAAAATAATATTGAATATAAATACCATTACATTAAAAAGGAGAAGCAAGATGTATAATATTATGTTTTGCTGCAATGATGCAGTTTATAAAGGAATTTTACTAGCAGCATTATCATATAGAAAATATAATGATGAGGCAGTTACATTTCATATATTAACAATGAATTATGAAGAGTTAAATAAAAATTATATTTGTTTAACTGATGAACATGCAAAAAGAATTGAAGATATTTTAAAAGAAAAGAATAGTGAATCACGTGTTATTGTATATAACTGTCGTGAGGCTTACTTAGAAGCTTTAAAGGGTAGTAAGAATAATTTATCTAGCTATACTCCATATACAATGCTTCGTTTATTAGCTGACCAATATATTAAATTAGATAAGGTTTTATATATTGACACAGATGTTATGATTTATAATTCACTTGATGAATTATTTAATATTGATATGAAAGATTATGAATACGCAGGAGTAAGAGACTATTTAGGTCGAGTATTCATTAATCCTAGATATATTAATGCCGGTGTTTTATTACTTAACCTAGCTCGCATTAGAGAAACTGGGTTATTTACAAAATGTTTAGAAGCTTTAAAAACTAAAAAATATAGTTTCCCAGATCAAACAGTATTAAATAAGTTTGTGCTAAAGAAGAAATTCTTGCCTACAAAATATAATATGCAACATGGATTTAGAAAAAATTGCGTTATTAGACATTTTTGCAAAACTATTTTATGGCGTCCATTCTATGTTGTAAATATTAAGCAATGGGAA
>AUXO013848668.1_pt1 | contig 12635 bp, 16 predicted proteins | sample 768731 | NCBI WGS metagenome assembly AUXO01 (sample SAMN02715735, study PRJNA202380) | gut metagenome | biome: sheep rumen | host: Ovis aries | place: New Zealand: Palmerston North | reverse complement strand
GTGGGAATCGAACCCACGCATAACGGGACCACAATCCGCCGTGTTAACCACTTCACCAATTACGCCATAAGCACAAGTATTATAGCAAATTAATACTTGTTTTTCAAGTATATAATTCTTTTTTACAAAAAAAGTAGTTATTAATTAACTACTTTTTTTCTTCTTCCTTTTCTTCTTTTTTATCTTCAGGAGTTACTTCTTCTTTGATTTTCTTTTTATTAATAAGTACAATTGTTACTATAGAAGTAATACTAATTACTGCTACTGCGATTAAACACAAATAAAGTGTTTCCATTGATGGCATATGATTTATTTGTGTTGCTGGAGTCGGATTTGGATTAATATCAACAGGTTCAATTACTTTAGGTTCATCAGGAGTCTTTGTTGGTTCTTCATATTCTTCCTCATCATCATCCCCAAATTTTACACCGCAATAATAATTGCCATCATCTAATTCATTATCATAATCATATTCAGTATAAATCCATCCTTTAATGCCATCTTTTTCATAATATGCTGTGCAAATCTGATAGTCATCATAATATTTTGTTGAAAATGTAGTACCTTTTTTTAACTTTCCAATTACTTTTAAATTATTTTTATCTATTTGCTCATTTGCTTGTTCATATATATTTAAATCTTCTAAAGCGGTTATCTCAATAGATTCATCATTTTTTACTACTGCTTCACTATAAGCAATATAACCATATGCTCCATTATATTTTACATAGTATCCCAATGACCATGGATCTAGATTGTATACATCTTTTTTCAATACAGTATTTACAGGAATAGTATTATTATTATTTAATTTAATTATTGAATTTGTTATAAGTTCCACTTCAACTGGCTCATAAGTTACTGCGCCATCCATTGTATTAATGAAGCCCTTTGTCCCATTATATTCAACATATGCCCATGGATTCCATTCACTATCAATAAGTCTAATAGATATTTTTTCTCCAGCTTTAATAATAGTTCCAGTAGAATCATATATTTCCGCAGGCCCTTTTTTAATAACTACATCTTTTAATACTAATGAAGTAAATTTTTCTCTATAATTTCTAGTATCTATTTTATAATCTTTTTTTACTAATGTTATATCTTTTAAATAAAAGAAACCATCGTATTCATCTGACCAAGCAGTAAGTCCATCTTCATTTTCTCCATCTACTTCTATGGACTTATTATATGGAATGAATACATCAGTCGCTACTAATTCTCCAGTAGAAGTATCGTCTTCAGCGTCATATCCATATTCATATAATCTAGCGCCTTTTGGATTAGTTACAACTGCTTTATATCTTTCAATCATTGGCGCAGACATATCTGCCTTCACTGCAAATGGTAAGATTAATAAGATTCCTAATATTGCATAAAATATTCTTTTCATTTTACTTCCTTCTTCCTTTTATTTATAACTTTAATTAATACTGTTGTGGTTACTACTAACACTAATACAAGACAAACACATACTATTATTAATTCTATATCACTAAGACCAGTATTTAATAACCCCGGTGGAGCAACATCTAATATATTAGATAACTTCATTTTATACACCTTCTTTAATATATTACATAATTAATTATTTCACCTATTAAATATGATGAACCATTTAATATAAGTGATAATACATATGGATTTATCTTTCTATTTTTTAAATATTTCTTATAAATGAATCCTTCAACAATTAACACCATTAATTCTAGCACTAGTAGACATATATTTCTACTTTGTACCCCAAATTTTACATTGAAATATACAGGAACGCTAGTAACTACTGGATTGGTTAGTATATTAGAAAGTAATACATTAATTAAATCTTTTTTTCTATATCCTATAATTAATGCTATTCCAACTTCAATTATTATTGTTAATACTAAGCATCTTATCATTACATATGGTAAATCTATAAGTTTCATTTTTTCCTTATCTCCTTATAACCAAATACCATTGATAAAATAATCATAGTTACAATTAAAATAACATATATATAAAATATTATTTCATTACCAGATATAAATTTACTATCAAATATATATTTAATCATACTTTTCTCCTTTAATTATTTTAGCAAGTATAAATGAACATAATATTGAAAGAACTACTATCATAACTATATTAGTTATATTACTTGTAATACTTATAAAGAATATTGGTGCAGTACCCAAAAACAATCCTATTGTAGTAAATCCAAAGGCAAGCCCTGGTTTAGATTTATATATACTTACAAGTATAGCTAAAGTTATTGCCATTGTCATTGAAAACATCATAACCCCAATTAATGATATTAACATATGTTCATTTCCAAAACATAAAAATGGTATTGCTAAAAGTGTACTAATAATTCCAACTTTTCTTATTCCAAATGCATCTGATAATATTCCACCTAAACATTTTCCTAATCCCATTATACAAAAAAGTATCACTGTTTGAAGAGTGGTTTTATTCCAACTAGTAGGAATCCCATATCCCATATATCCTCTAACAATTACAACTAATACTGCTAAAAAAACTATTAGATATGGTGACAACTTGGGATTAGCATAATCGAATTTAGTTTCTTTTTCCTTATAATCAATATATGTATCAGCTAGTAATATAAATGGTATCATTGTAAGTATTAATGGGACCATAATAATTGGTGTAAATGATGTTCCAGCAAGTAGTCTTCCAGTTATAACGCCAAAAGATCCTCCCCCTACAAATATAGCACTATGTGATAGTTTTCCATTACTTGCTTTTAAAGTACATTCTGCGCCACTTATATGTAAAAATGCATTGCCCAAACACAATATAACTAATGGTAATATTACGTTCACTTTAAAAAATGCATAAATCAAATATGATAATACAAGCAAAATAATCCCAATTATACCTGTTTTTAGTTTTGGGTTCAAATCATTAATATATCCAATAAGACTCTGGGGTACAAATGCAAGTCCATCATATATAAATGGTATTAACCATACTATTCTTGAATTACCTGTTATTTTTGATAAAAAATAAAAGCACGCCACTTCAGTAATAAAATGAACATAAAAATATAAATACCCACATCCAATATTTTTTTGTTTTAAAGAGTTAATTATATTTTTCATATTTTCACCATAATAATTATAGCAAATTAAAAGAGAATAATCTATTCTCTTTCATTTACATATTTAACTAAATCATAAAACATTTCTTTAATTCCATGATTATAATATTCATCTTTATATTTACTTGCATCTTTATAGTTATCATTCATTGTTTCAAGTACCACTGCAGGTGCATGATATTTTAAAGATACATTATTGTTCTTATATGAATTTGATGATAATCTACCCGTTTTAGAACTAAATATAAATCCATTTACTAATTCAGCCATAAAGTCTGATGCGGTTCCATCATTGCCCTCACCTATTTCTTCTCTTTCAAGTTTATGTACTTTATAATTGTTGAATGAAGCCATTCTATTACATAGTTCCATTGTTAATTTGTTATATTCATCAGATAAATTAGGCTTACCAGAATATATTACCCTACCTTGACTATGAATATTAACATATGCATATGTATTTTTATAATGAGATAATATTTGAAACATAACTGCTCTTGTTTCAGGTTCACTTCCAAGAGTATTTCCTCCAAAGTAATTACCTTTTTTTGTTGTTCTAGAAAAAACTACACTTTTATGTAATTCATTTTCTAAATAATATAATCCACCATTTTGAGTTGGAAAATTTCTATTGATATCTATTCCATTAGAATTATATTTAAATCTTTTAAAGTCAACATTATCTTTATTTTGATATATCCATAGATCTTTATTATTTAAATATTCTATTCCAAAACTATATATTTCATAACCATCTGGATTTATAGATGGAATAGCGACTATTTTAACGTTATTTAATAGTTCAACCACTTCTTTATCGTTATCCTCATAATCATTTAAAATATCGATTAAAAATTTAGTTAAAATTGGTGTATTAGCACTTTCAGCTGCATGCATATTAGCATCAAGCATTAATATTTTATTTCCTTTTCCAATTTCTACATTATAAATATTCCTATTATCATGCGATTTACCTATTATATAAACATTAACAATATCGGATTTATTCATTTCATTTATAAAAGTTTCAATTTCATTATAATGTAATGTTTTTTCAAAATCATAGTTGATTTTACTATAATTTGTACCTGATATTAATTTAGAAGGTGTAAAATTTAGTATTTTTTTATAATCTTCGCTACTCATCCCATCTGCAAAAACAGTATTTATTATATTATTATCTATTTCACTCGTATTAATGATATCAATTTCTTCTTTTTTTATTTTTTCTCCTTTATTACAACTATTAACTATTATAGTAATTAATATTATAATTATTAGTGATACAAATAATACCTTTCCCTCTTTTGTTAATTTTTTAATATGCATATTCTTCATATCATCACCTATTTTAATTTTATCATAAATGTTGAAAAATACAAAAAATTATAATATACTTTTATTGGTGAAAATATGAAAAAGAAATTACTTATATTAACTGTAATTATTCTTTTATTAAGTGCATGTAAAACACAAGAAGAAATAGAAGAAGAAAAAGAAAAACAAAGAATTGATGAGATAACTAAAGAAGTGGAAAAGAATACTGAAGTATCTGAAGATGCAAAAAAATGGCTAATTGATAATAAAGCTACTAAAGTTTTAACAATATTTTGTATGAAGACATCATCTAGATGTAATAAACTTAAAGAAGATGTAAAAGAATATGAAAATAAATTAAAAATATATTACATTGAAATGGATGAAACTGATGATAGTACAAAAGAAATATATAAAACAACATATGAATTAAAAGAGTACACTGGATATCTTCCATATGCAATACTAGTTGATAATAATAGATTAATCGATTATTTAAATAAAATAAGTGATATCAAAGATATTAAAGAATTACTTGTTAAAAATAAAATAGTAAGTGAATAACTTACTATTTTATATTACATTAGAATTAATCTAACACCATTTCTTATATTAGTTTCTCTAACTAGCATTTCTGGTTTATATTTTAGTGTTGTTTCTCTATTATATAAAGAATAATCATTAAAATTAATATCTTCTATTAATTTCATTTCACTAATTGACTTTCCTATTAACAATATCACATCAGCAATATTTTTGTTTAACGGTAAAAATATATTGTACTCTTCATCTAACGATGGAACATATATATCAACTAATACTTTATTTTTCATCATCGAACTCCTTATCTACAATATATTTTATAGTTGTATGAGAACTATTTTTAACAACATAACCCATTTGTTTAAATATTGTCTTTCTTTCTTCCATAGATAAGTTAGGCATTCTAATTGCGAATTGATTAGCAGCATTATCTCCCAACCAAATACCAGTTCCTTTATCAACATTTTTAAACCAAGGTTCTAATTCCAAACTCTTATAAGAATTATAATCATCATAAATAATGAACTTATTCTTTTCATACTTTTGAATGTCATTAAACACAGATGCAAAATGTTTTTGAGTTACCTCAGGAACATTATTTTTAAATGCACCTAGTCCAATGATTATAAATATATTAGTATGATCTAATTCACCTTTTGCTTCAATTTGAGTTTCAAGTTTAATCTGCTTAATTATTGTATTGAAATCTTTATTAAATAAAGTTACACCTTGAGAATTTTTATATAAATCAAGTACATCTATAACTCTTACCTTTGCGTTAGGAATCTGCTTTAATAATTCTATTAATCCGTATACAAAATGAATGTTATTACCTACATCACTAGTTATTACTTGAGAATAACTCTTCGAGAAATCAAATGATTGTATGGTTAGTTTATCTTTTGACATACCAACTGGAACATTCTCTAATGTATATCCTGAATTAATCAAATTATCAACTGTTAGGAATTTAGGCATTGCAGGTATTGGTTTTGCCTTTTTCATATTTAATTTTTTCAAGTTATTGGCCATTTCATCTACAGCTCTGTTTATATTTGTTGAAAGAGATAAAAATGCAGTTTGAAATTCTAGTGTTTTATCTTCTAGTTTAACAAGTCCTCTACCAAAATATTTAGAAGGTATTAAACCACGTGGGGCATCCATTACGTATCTATATTCATCATCATTTGCAAATTTTAAGCAAAGCTTATTATTAAATAATTGTAATGTTTTCATTCTTATTCCAGATGATAATGAATTTGTAACAACAAATGATATACCAAACTTAGGTCCATCCTTAAATAAGTTAATAAATTTGTCTGCAAGTGGTGAATATCCATCATTAATTGCTTCAAACTGATGTATTACACAAATTATATTTGGCAAAGACTTACCGCTAGATTCAATAAAACTTGAATATGTACCTCCAAAAGGTGCAAATAAAGTTTTCCTTCTGTTAATTTCTTTTGATAAGAAAGTAATTAAACTATTAATTCTTTCTGTATCATCAATAAAGACATAGCCACCCACTTGAGGAAAATTTCTAAATTTTCCTAGGGTTTCGGCTCCAAAGTCTAATAAATAAACATTTACTTCATCTGTACTATGTGATGCACATATTGAAGAAACCAAAGTGGTAACCAAATTCTCTTTACCTGATCCAGGAATACCATAAACAAGTAAATTACCTGTATTAGTCAAATCAACAGTTAATAATCCCTGCTTTTGTTTTTCAGGATCATCATATTCACCTATGATAGGATTAATAACATATGGCTTTGATTGATAATTATATTTAGCCATTAAATTAGGTAGATATATTTCTTCAGGAATACTATCTAACCATAATTGATTCTTTTTAAGATTTCTTTTAATGGCCATGTTATTTAAATATTTAACTATATTTGTTAATTGGTCTCCATATCCTTTTAGATTATTCTTTTCTATTGTATTAACATTGTTAATTGATTTAATTACTTCTCCTGTATTATCAACAAAATTAATTGAATCATCAACCTTTTTGATAACTTTCTCAGTTGGAAAGTATGTTGCCCCAGCCCAAGCTGATTGACCGAGTTCAAATAGTTCATCATATCCTACCTGTAAATAAAACCTACCTGTTTCTTTAATAGAGGCAGCCTCGGGTCTTTTAAGCATTTCATTACTATCTTGTTTAGTTTGAACTTTTAAACAAACTTTAAATCTAGAGTTTGACCATATTTGATCATTAACAACTCCAGATGGTTTCTGTGTTGCTAAAATCAAATGCACACCAAGTGAACGTCCTATACGGGCAGTACTAATTAGTTCGTCCATGAATTCTGGTTGCTGAGCTTTTAATTCTGCAAACTCATCACTAATTATAAATAAATGTGGAATTGGTTCACTTACAAGACCTTCTCTATAATACTTTTGATATTTATAAATATCTATTGTGCTTTCTCCGAGCTTATCTCTGACTTCATTAAACTTAGCTTGTCTTCTCTTCATTTCACTATTAATAGAAACCAAAGTTCTATTCATTTCGCTTACATCTAAGTTTGTTATTGTACCAGCTAAATGTGGAAGTCTAACTCCGGTTTCTCTATTTTCAAAAGCACCGGCAAGTCCTCCACCTTTATAGTCAATTAGCACAAACTGCACTTCATTAGGACTATAATTGATAGCCATTGAAAGAATATAAGTAATAATAAACTCAGATTTTCCACTACCAGTAGAACCAGCTATTAAGCCATGAGGTCCATGTGCTTTTTCATGCAAATCTAGTTTAAACAACTCCCCACTCTCGCTAACACCTATCGGACAAGATAAACTCTTCATAGGATTACTTGTATCCCATTTATTAGAGACATTTAATTGTTCTATATTACCAACATTATACATTTCTAAGAATGAAATCATTTTTGGCAGACTGAATATTTCACTCGTAGATTGTACTGGAATATTAGAAAGTTCTCTTGCTACTCTATACATATCTAAATTCTGAATTGTTTCAGAAGCAAATACTACTTGATTACTCTTTTTATATTCTCTTTCGAATAAGCAACTTTCTTTCTCAGTTATATATGCATACTTACTACACTGATTAGGTAAATTTCTTAATTTATCATCAATTACTAACATTGAGTAACCAACATTCTTTTTAAAACTAACCAATTTACTAATAAAATTAATATTTTTGTATTTTCTAAAATTATCAGTAATTATTAAATAATAAGGCATAAAATTTTTATAGTAATCTTCAGTATCTTGCTCTTTTGTCAATTCTTCTTTTTTTTCGTTTATTTCATCTAGTCTTACACTATAGGAAACATCTATATCATTTATTACTTTTTTTGCTTCTTCTTCATCTTCTGCAAAATATCTCATCGTTTTGTCATCAGAATATAAATGAGGCGCTAGTTTTAAATACTCATACTTATATGCATTTTTAGATGATGTTAATATTACTATTTTTAAATCCTTAGGGTTGTGTAATGTTAATAATTGAAGAATTATTCCTTTTATATAATCTTCAGAATTAGGTAAACTACATATTATGGATGAAACTATATTCTCAGTAAATGACATAGTAATTGGAACATTAACTAATGTTTTAGATGTATTCGCAACTTCCTGCGCTTTTAATATAAGTTTATCTTCATCTAATTCAAATTTTTCCTGAGGGTAATCTATATCAATCGCAGATGGCATATTACCAAGTCCTAATCTTACTGTTAGAAAATCAGCATCAGTGATATCCCTTTCCCAAAGTTTATTTTTAACACCTATTACATTTTCATAACATTCCTTAGATGATGGATTGTTGTTAAAAATTGCTTGACTTTCAGACTTAAGAATCTTATTTATTTCATCTGTTTTTTTACTTAAATATTTTCCATATTTCTCTTCTCTTAATAAATCTTTTTTCTTTGCTCTTTTTTCATTATATATTTGCGATATCTTAGGAATAAAGAAACTAAATATTATCATTGCAACTGAACTGATAACAGAAACAATCATATCTTCTTTAGTTACTTTTCCAATCCTATAATTAGATATGGCTCTATATAACATTACAGTGGAAGAAATGACCATAGTAAGACCTGTTCCAATTGTGAAAAGAAATGGTATATCATCTTTAACTTCTTTTGATGTTGGATTATCAATCTTAACTTTCTCTTCATCATAGGATCCAAGTAATCTTGGTTTATGAAAGAAATAATCTTCATCTGAATATAATTCTATATCATTTTCTTTTATTTTATAATCTGTAAAACTACTATTATCAGCAGTCATATTATCAGTAATATTTTGTAAATTTGATGATATAGAAAAATCGACATCAGTTAAAAACAGTCTAAAGAATGAACCCATCCATATTATTTTAATATTGTTTATAAAAATAGTATCTCCATTATATAATAGTTTTTCTTTTGTTATTCTTCTTTTATTTATATATAAATTTGCCTTACTTTCCTCATTACAAGTTATATAAGCAAAACCTTCTCTGATACTAATTACTACTTGACTTGCAATTGCAAGCTCATCACCATAAATTATAGTATCAGAAGGATCATTACCAATTGTTATCGTATCCATACCATTATATGAATAATCTCTATAATTATTGTTATAGTTATCATATGTATATAAATAGAATTCATGCGGATTACCTTTTATTTTTATTTTGTAATGTTTATATGCTTCTAATAATATATCAGCTTGATTTTCACCAAATTGTATATCGTCATTTCTCTTTAGATGCCAATTATTATCAGAGGAACTGATATTCAAAAAAACTTCGATATTAGTAAAATTTGGCGTATAAGAAAACAAAAAACTCTCTTCGACTTTTTCAGGTAAATTAAAAGTGTTAATTTTTTCTTCGTCTGCCAAATATAATTTCACACTTACCAACCCACTATTCTATATAAGTATATCAAATTATTTATTTTTGAGCAATATTTTTTAAGTACTCAGGAATATATTCTGATGTAATATTTTTACTAGAAAAGCAATGATAAAAAAACTGTAAACAACTACTATTAACACGTGGTTTTTCATATTCAAATATCTTAATATCTTCATATCTTACTTTTCTTTTAGGCATAACCAAATCAAAATGATTTAATACATCAAATATTATATCTTTAAGGGTATTATATTCTTTAATACCTTTTAGTTCCACTAAACTTTGTTCTATCCAATAATATTTATTATTTTTTTCATAAACTAATATAGAATGATTATAGAATTTATCTTTAGGTATAGTAAAAAAATATGACTTGCAATTATAGCCATTTTTTTCTAAATAATATCTTGATAGTTCAACAGTCTCCCAGCATATTCCTGTATTTGTTTCAGCAATATGGTCTATAGATTGCAACCTAAATTTTGTTAAAAAGCCATCACTTATACGTTTATATCTTCTTCCGTTTTTTCCAAAAAATCCATATTCAATATTCCCATATTTTTTTACTAACTCTTCGGGTTCCATATACTATCACCAATTTAATTATATCAAAAAAAAATAAATCTATTAAGATTTATTTTTTTATATCAAAGTCTTTTGATTTAAACTGATATGTTTCTAATAAATTGATATCTGAAATTGCGTCATTAGAGAAGTGATCATAATTATCAGAAGTATTATTATACCACTCAATAGTATTATTAATACCTGCAATACAATTACTAATTTTTTGAGATATGCTGGCTATTTTTTCACTACCAACAAAACTTAGTGGAGTATTAATTCCTTGAGCACTTTTTTCTATATCTATTAAATTATTTTTTATTTTATTAAGAGATACATCTACGTTATACTTTAATGCTCCAGTATCTATATTAACCTTTGTCATTTAATCTCCTTTATTTGATTCAATAATTCTCTCTAACTCTGATTTAACATTAGATAATGTATCTATAAAAGCACTTAATGATAAATAAAAGTTTTGAAATTCGACATTATTAAAAGCATTCGCTTTACTACGATATTCATCGGCAGCACTACCAGACCAACATCCATCAGTATTTAATATTAAGTCATTAAATAATTCAGTATGATTTTTAAAATTTAATGAACACTTATTCAAGTCAGATATTAAATTATCCAACTTAATAGTATCTGATTTAATTAAGCTCATAATTATCTTTCACTGCCTTTGCTTTTTTTTCATAACGCTTTATTCTGTTTTTATTTTCATTAATTATTCTATTAGTACTTTCTATATTTTCATTTATTCCAGATACAATTCCATTGATATATTCTATCACAGAATCAACATCATCTTTATTATTCATTATCTTAGAATTTATAGGATTATCATCAATAGAATAATAATTTCCAATCTTATTAGCAAAAGAATCTAACGCGTTAGATTCTTTAGTTAATTTTATTGTTAAATTCACTAATTTACTATTTAAATTAGATAATGATTGTAAATTAGAAATCAAACTTCGATTCTGATAACGGAGTTTATCAATGCTTTTTACATACTCCTCTATCATTTAAATTATCCCATACGATTAACAGTTACCATTTCAGATTCATCAGCTGGTTTAGCACTTTCAACGGCTCCCATGCTTGTAGCAGCTTGTTTTTTATCATATTCTTCTTTAACAATAACTAATTTTGCTTTGAAATCATCAAAGTATCTTACTATAGTATTGATTTCTTTACAAGTTGCTTCAATATACTCATTAACCATATTGATTTGATCACCACCATAAACGCCATCTTCAACGGTGATGTCATCGCCTCTTATTTGATTTAATAATTGCTCTACTCCAGTTGTATAATCTTCTATTGCTTGTTGCATTGCTGGTACTTCATCACCAGCGATAGCCATACTATCAAACATATATTAATTCCTCCTTATAAACTAGCTGATTAATCCAGCTTGGAATGCTTCCCATTCCTCGATTAATTTGTCAACTGCAGCTTTAACTGCTGCATCATATTCTAATATTTGCTTTTGAACATTTTGTTGATGTTTGTCAAACTTATCTAAATAGTCTTGGCAATCTTTACCACTCCAACCAGCTTCTAAAGCTGAACGAACACCAGCAATATTTCCAATTGCCTCATTTGTGGCAACAATTTGTTTATGAAAATCATCATATGCTGCTAAAATAGCAGACTTTGTAACACCAGCGGTGAAAACAGGTCCTGCTGCCCCTTTATCTCCTCCTCCAAATCTTTGTATATCTAACTTAACTTTTAACATTTACTGTTTCTCCTCCTTTCGCTAGATCTACATCTCCCATAGATACAGATGAATTTTGATTGTTAAAAGCAATAGCTAAGTTTTTAAAATCAGTAATATATGATTCAATACAATTTCTAATTACCAAAAAATTGTCTTCTATAGCAGCAGATTTATTTTTAATAGCATCAGCTAAATCACCGCTGATAGAAGAATTAAGTGAATCAAACAATATACTTATATCTTCTAAAGACTTAGATATTTCAACACTTTCAGAATTCATTTTATCAATAATAGTTGTTAAATTTGTTTCAGAAAGTGCTATCTCGCTATCCATATCATCACCATATCCTAATTAAATAATAGAATATATTTTAAATTATTTCAATAAAAATAAAAAAAATTTACACTTACATGTAAATTTTAAGCAAAAAAAAATTGGCAACTTGCTATCTTCGCTTACACTATTTTCGCCGTTAAAG
>AUXO012363644.1_pt1 | contig 12638 bp, 19 predicted proteins | sample 768731 | NCBI WGS metagenome assembly AUXO01 (sample SAMN02715735, study PRJNA202380) | gut metagenome | biome: sheep rumen | host: Ovis aries | place: New Zealand: Palmerston North | reverse complement strand
AGCGCAAAATAAAAACCTCCCCAACTCGCAGCGGAGGAGAAGGGGAGGAAAAACGATTCAATGAGGCGACTATGAGAAAGCGAAAAGGATTATAAAACGCTTTAGAAAGGAGAACCTCATCTATTTAAATTGTATCATTTATATTTTTATTGTAAATAGATTCGTATTTTTTAACAATTTTCATTTCTTTATTTTGAAATTCAATAATCGTGCCTCCTTCAACTCTATAAGCTCTTTGAACTCTCCATACTGAAGAAACAATATTAATTTCTTCAAATTCTAGTTCATTATGTGTTGATAAATAGTCCTTAAAGTTGATTCCTGCACTTTTAACAATTGTTTCATCTCCAACTTTTAATTTATAACGTTTAGGGGCTGTAAATTGTGCTTTGTCTATGAGTTCTTCCCAACCCCAACCGCCTAGAAAATCTTCTTTATTGATGAGATCTGACTCCCAAACGGCTTTAGTTTTCTCGTTCCATAAAAAGAATATTGAATCTGTATCGAAATAGACGACGTTTTCATATCCAAATAAAAGCGCTGTTTCTATTAGATTAACTCTACTATAAGCAGGAATGCACGAGCCAACGGGTAAATAAGTAAAGCGTGCGTTTATTTGCGTTGTAGGGCGCTCTGATACAATAGAATCTATTATTCCGTCATCTCTTACGTAATTTTCAAAAATCTCGTTATGCGGCTTTTCTAATAATTTTCCATAAGATGAATTATTAAGAAGTTTATAATAGGCGATTCCGAATTGATCCTTTTTCTTTTTTGCTTCGAGTCTTTTAGAATAATTAAGAGCGTAAAATCTTTTCCGTTTTAATGGCTTCATTTTATAAGCGTAGCCTTCAATAAATTCAATTTTTAAATTTACATAGCATTTCATCATTGTTGGAATTTCAAAAGACCATACAACAATTTCTTTATCACTAACAAAAGGAAGTCCTATAAGCTTGATGATCGAGTGAAGTTTTACATCATCATAAGAGATTCTAATTCTACAGGCGCTAATTCTTCCTAGAGGTGGCTTTCCTTTAAAATATTCCCCTTTTCCATAAGGAAAAAGATTATAAAAAGCACTTGAGGGGTGCATTTGATGAGCGTCAATATGTCCTATTGGTTGATTTATTTCTTTAAATTGAAAGTTAGAAACGGGGTAAGTGATACCTCCTTCAACTCCTTCTCTTAAAAAGGCGTTTTCTTCTTCATCAAGCTCTGGATAGAGTTCTCTAAATTCTTTGTAAGGTTTAAGTTTTCTAGGCCACCCAACTTTTAATAATTCTTTCATCGCATAAGTTGAGGCGCTAGCACTATTAAAGAAGGTTTTATCTTCTCTATTATTCATAATTAACAATATATCAATTATAATTCTAGTATCTTTAAAACAATAGTCTTTTTCTTCTTCTGTGACGACGTAGTTATGAAGTCGATTTAATCTATAATCGATTTCGCCTTTTTGAGTAGGAAGATTAAAAGATTTTGCGACGCTAGAAAGTCCGCCAGAAAATATTTTAGCTAAATCTTTAAAAAGGATTACTCCTCCTTTTTTACTAAATTTGAATTTTGCAAGCCATACACTAGACACGCTTTTAGTAGAAATTGAACTAAAAACGAATTCGTCATCGTCTTCAATTTTCTCTTTAAATGTAAATCCTTTTTTAAGTAATACAGGTAAAAAGAAGCTCCACTCAAAAGATAAATTATAAATATAAACAACTATATTTTTACAAGGTCTCTTCTCGCCTTTTTTCTTATTATATTTTGGAGTAGATAATTTTTCTAATTTGTCGAGCGCTTCCTCTATTGAATAAAAATAAGAATTAGGATCTTCTTTTGTTGAGTTTTCGTCAAGAAGACAACCAAGCCAACACGAAGTCTTCATCATTTTTATAGATTCATCGTCGTTATGTGATTCAATATCTAAAGCAAAAACACGATAGAGCCTTCTATTGATTCTTACTTTCATATTGAATTATTTATTGTAATATTTGTTTTACACGGCTTAAAAATGTAGTGCCTATAATTGAGCCTCTACTTTTCTTTCTTTTTTCAACGTTATATGTTTCAGCAATTAATTGCTTTAATTGATTTTCGGTTATAGTGTCTTTCTTTGCTTCAATTATAGCTATTGCTTCATCTAGCGCTTTCATTTCATCATATTCGCCTCTAATAAGAAGATTTTCAGAATCTTTTTTAAGACGATTAATTAAGGCTTCTACATTTTCAGTATAAGCAAGTCCGGAGGCGTATCTTTGCGCTTGACCTAAAAGACGCTTTGTTTCTCTTTCGCCTTTGTGTTCTAAATTCCGTCTTACATTTTTAGTAGTAGGTTTTCCTGCTTTCGTTCCGCTTTCTCTAAATTTCTTTTGAGTTTTATTTAATTCTGATTTTATTTCTTTTGGAAGAGGAGCGACTTTTTGCCTATGAGCGATTTCGTTAATTCCGATTAATTTTCTAGCTTCTATATTTCCTTTAGATCCAACGAATTTAACTCCATTAATGGAAGTGATTCTAACTCCGATTCCTTCGCTTTTTCCTCTTTTTCTAAATGTAATTTTAACGCCTTTATTTTGTAGTTCTTTAATGATTTGATTTAATTTCATATTATTCTCCTTTATTTTGTTTGATTAAAAAGGAGGGATTAACAGAACTAATTCTGAAGCTGATAATTTCTTCTTTCGTTATTGGCTCACTTTCGGAGAATCGACCCAACATCTATATAAACGAAATTGAATTAGCGTTATCTATTAATCCGTCCTATAAATTTATTTTATTAGAAAGGTAAATCTTCAGCAACTGCTTTTTCTTTCTTAATTTCTTTTTGGCTTAAAACTTTAGCTTCATTAACGACTAAACAAAGCTCTCTAATTTCTTTATTTTCTTTGTTAGTATATTTTCTTACATCAAGCCAGCCTTTAAATACTTCTACTTCATAGCATTTGCTAGAATCAAGTTTAGCGGTTTTGTCTTTAAGGTCGCCATTAAAATAAACGACAACTTTTTTATTTAAGTATGATCCGTCTTCGTTTTTATGGCTAATAGTGGCGCTAAAGGTTTTAAAGCTTTCTTTCTTTCCTTTAACATCTTCAACGAATAAATAAAATTTTCCTGAAATATTCATAATAATTTAATCCTCCTGTTTAGTTTCAGTATTTTCTTTTTGTATTTTTGAACGAACTCTTTCTATCGATTCTTTGAAAGTTTCGAAAACACACATATTAATAATTTGCGAATAAGTTAATTTAACTCCCATTTTTTCTTTATAGTGAGTTATATAACTATCAAGCAATATTTCATTTTCTTTAGTTAAGTTTATCATTACTCTTTTTCTAGTTGTAGGCATAATTTACTCCTTTGTTTCAGTTTCAAAACATATATTTAAAACGAGATCTTCTCTTTCAGCTCTTTTCATTTTTTCAGGTATAACCTTTTTAAATAAAATAGTAGCTTCTTTAAGTGATGTAATTTCAATAAATTCAGTGGCTATTAATCCATGATTTTTATAAAGCTCTAAACTAACTTTTGCTTTATATTTATTTGATAATGTTATTTTCTGATTTATTTTCATTTTGTATAAACTCCTTTTCTAAATCTAGATCATCAATTCTTATTTCAAAGTGAGCGCAAACTTTTTTATTAAAATATTCTCTAATAATGTAATAAGCAGTTCTCATTGCGTCTAGTGAGAACTCTCTAGAATCAACTAATATTTCGTCGTTAGTTTCATCATCGAACCTAATAATTTCTAAAATTCTATTCATTTTATTCTCCGATTAAATAATCTAATAAATCTTCATAAGCTTCAATTTGTCCTTCATAATGAACTCTTCTTATGAGATCCTTATTCTTTATAGCAGATTCTAAATAATTAACTGCAATACTTTTGGAATTTTTAATGTAATCAACAAATTCGGATTTTTGCTTATTTAATATTGCTAAAAGTTTATAATCTATTTTAAGTCGTTTTTTCATCTTTTACTCCTTTAATTTTCCGTGTTTTGCATAATATTGGCGTTTAATAGCGTGTAAATTTATAAGACGTTGAAAATAGTCCGCTTTATCTTCTATATATTCATCGTATATAACTAAATACATTATGAAAAATAATCCGTCTTCCATTTTATAATATCTTATTAGATCAGTTTCTTTATTAAATAATTCATCATTTTGTATTAATTCTTTATATTCGTTTAAAAGGTTTATTTCATCTGATTTAAACGACATTTTAATTGTTCTATGCTCCATTATATAATCGTCTTACTAATGACTTTTCCTCCGTTATATGTATAAATTTTTAAAAAATAAGTTTTATCTTTATTTGAATAATAATATTTTCCATTAATATTTTTATTATAAAATTCTATATAAGCGTCTCTCCTTTCTTCAATTTCTAAATTATAATGATACACTCGAACTATTTTTCGAGTTCTTTTATTTATTACAAATATCTTCTTGTAAGGCATAAATATATTTCTCCTTAAATTTATCAAAGTTCATTCCGACAATTAATACTTCGTCGGCTTTTTGATTTCTCATACCTCTTTGAACTTTAACTTTATTTATAATATAAACACATTTTCCTTGAATTCTTACTTCTCCATTTGGAAAATCTTCTTTAAATCTTTTATTTAGATATATGTTTTTCATAATCACTTTTTAATTTTTCCTCATATCTTCTTACCATATCATTAAAACAAGCTGAAAATGAAAAGAATAATTCATCTTCATAAATCCATAAAGCATTCGTTCTTTCTTTATGATCATCGTAATTAGCTGAAGTATATTCAACTCCATAACGAATTTTATTTTGAGTTTCGTCTTCTGAAATAAAAGCTTCTACACTAATAATTTTTCCTTCATAGATAATAGATGCTAATGTAAAATAAGCCTTTTGTCCGATTTCAAATTTTGTTTCAATAGTCATTTTTTAATTCCTCCTTTATTTTTGATACCTTCATTATACAGGAATAAATTATAAAGTGCAACACTTATTTACACTTATTTTAATATATTTCATATATTAATTAAATTTGTTATAATTTTATTATGAAAAAACTAGACTCTTTACATTATAGTTTTAGGAATATTGATTCTTATAATAAGCCTTTTAATTTCGTCTTTGGAGCTAGAGAACTAGGAAAGACGACTTCTTTTCGGACTAGGTTTTACAGAAAACGGAAGAAAAATAAAAAGCCTTGTATATATTTAGTTCGTAAAAGTGTAGAGATTACAGAAGCATTAATTAATTCAATTTTTGAAACTAATATAAATAAGTTCGTTGATGAAGAAGCTCGTCCTGAATTCAATAAAGGAACATTTAAAGAAGGAATCACTGATGTTAAAGTGAGTGGCGAAACTTGTTTTAGAATTGTTTCTTTAAATATCGATTTAAGAAGAATTAAGCTCGCAGTTTTAAAAAATGTTAGTTGCGTCTTTATTGATGAATATATTATTAATCCTAAATTAAATGAGAAATATTTAAAAAATGAAGCCTTTATAATTAAGGAAGCTTATACAACGCGGAGAAGAGAAGCTGAAGGAATTTTAAAGGTTTATATAACTGCTAATCCTTATTCATTATTTAATCCTCTTTTTGTTGATTGGGGTATTGATATTAATAAATTAAAGAAAGGCGAATTTTATGTAGGAGAAAATTTTGTTATTGAGTGGGCGCTACTTAATCCACTTTTAAAAGAAAAATTATTGAAAGAGAATCCACTTTTTAAAGAAGATAATTATTCAATTTACGCTCTTGAAGGATCTCCTATTAATGACTCTCATATTAAACTCGGACAACTTCCTATTAATTTTTCGCTTCGTTATGTTTTTAGAATTGCAAATAAGTATTTAGGAATATTTAAAAATAACAATTATTATATTGATGAAGATCGTTTCTTTGTTAAAGAATTAGATAATGTATCAGAGCGAAGAACCGCAATTTGTTTTGAGTTTAGTGAGCTTGTAGAAGGTGCTAATTTATTTAGTCGTGAAGATAAATTAAATCTATCAATTTTTAAATCTTCAATTATGCAAAGAAAAGTTGCTTTTGAAGATGTAAATTGCTATTATTTAATTGAAGAAATATATAAATATATTTAAGGAGGTAAAAATGGCTACTTCGTTATTAAAAATTTATAAAGATTCTAAAGTCTATTCCGATAGAAATTTTTTAGTTGAATCAATAGAAGATTATTTATCTACCTTAAACGCTATAACTATTTCAGAATTTCAATTTATTAGGCACGATTTGGATCTAGAAATTAAAGTCGATTTATCACAAGTTTATCAAGAATTTAATATAAATTATAATTACAATTATGTTTCAATAAAGAACTCAAATTCTATAAGAACTTGTTATTATTTCGTTATTCATAAAACTCAACTTTCTCAAAGCACTATTAGATTAACTTTACGAATGGACGTTTTAAACACTTTTAAGATAAACGATGACTACACTATAGACGATAAAACTTTAGTTTTAAGAGAACATAAAGATAGATTACAAAAATTTGATATAGGACTAGTTTATAAACCTACTACAATTTATGATGATATTATTTCTACTTCAACTCCTTACACAATTACAACTTATGAAGGAAGAAATGCAGTTAGATTTGAAATCTTTGTAGGAATGCTCGTAGAGAATTATAAAAAAGAATATGAATTAATCCAAAACGGAATCAATAGTTTTGAAATTTATGTTGATTATAACTATTCTTCTTATAAAGTTTATTTATATGTTATAGGCACTTTACAAGATATGGCTTATTTTAATTATAGATTTATCTTAAAAGAATATATGCCTATGGAAGAAAAAATCTTTAGAAAAATTGATTTTTACGAAGAAGGAATTAATCCTACTTTATATAAAGTTGATTCAGAAATGATTAATCAAGGACTAGATACTAGTTGGAACTTAATTTATAAAAATAATCAAAGTGCGTTTGATCCAAATTCTGAAGCTAAAGCCATTGAGTGCTATCTTCTCCCTGATGACCCTTTAAGAGTTGAATATACAGGAAGCCCTAGCGCTTCAGTAAGTGCTTATAGTTTTGATGATAACACTTATAATATTTTCCAAAGTAATTATAATGGAGAAATTATTTTTGTAAATGGAACTAAACAATATAAAGTTAGTGAATATGTTAAACAAGAATATAATTATATGGTATATGTTAAAAAAGTTGTCGTCTTTCATAGAATCGGACAAGCTTTAACTTTATCTTATTATGAATTAACAAAAACAGGACTCGGAGATTATAGAAAGAAATTACTAGCACAAGAAAGTATTAATACAGGAGTTCAAATTATAAATTGTCCTGAAGAATTAAAATATTATAAATCTAATTCTGATGTTTCTTCGTGGCCTCCAGCAAATAGTAATGCTTCAATTTCTTTCGCTCCTGATAGTAGCGGAAACTTAATTTCAATTAGTCAATATGATAAAACAGAACCTTCATTAATTAAAATAATTAAACTTCCTTATTGTCCTACTGATTATGAATATAACGAAGCAACAGGAATTTATAAATTTAATACAAATTGGATCTACTCTGCTTCAATGTTAAAACTATATGACTTAAATGTTAAGTTCGATTATACATTTAATTCAACTATTAACCCTTTTGATAAGTTAACTTCAGCAATTGATGAACCTATAACACTTGGAAGATTAAGATATGATGATTTCGAATCTAAAATTTATAATAGTGAATTTTATTATAATAAATTTGTTTATGACTCATTCGGATTTGTTTTTAGATTAGAAGCAATTAATCAGATAGAACTTTTAAAGGCTTATGATGACGCTTTCAAGATTAGATTTATTACAACTTCAACTATTAATTCAAAGTTCGCTTTTATCTTCCCTCAATATATTCTTAAATATTCAAATGAAGATTTCGATAATGTTTTAACTATTGCTAGAAATAACGAAGTATCAATTTATAACTCTCAATATTTAAACTATGTTAGAAACGGCTTTAATTACGATTTAAAGGCGTTAGAACGTTCAAAACGATTAACAGGATTAAATGTCGCTACTTCTCTTGTTGGCTCTTCTATGAGCGCTATTATAGGCGTTTCAACAGGTAGTCCTTTAACTGCTATTTCTTCAGTTGTTGGTGCTTCATCGTCTATTACATCATCAATTGTAAATGGAATTGAAACTATTAAATCACAAGAAGAGAATATGGAAAGAAGACAACAAGAATTAATGAATCAAGCAACAAATGTTTCAGGCAGTGATGATTTAGATTTAATGATAGCTTATTCATCAAATAGAGCTTATATAAATACTTATGAAGTTAGCGCAAGAATGAAAAAGTGTTTATTGGATCTATTCTATTATTGCGGTTATGCAACTAACGAAAGAAAGATTCCTGATACATCAACAAGAACTTATTTCAATTATCTTCAAGCTGATTTAGAAGTAGAAGAAAATTATTCTTCAAATATTCCTGAAAATCTTATGACTCGAATCAAAGAATTATATAAAGGAGGAATTACAATTCTTCATAAAGTTAATAATAATTGGGACTTCGAGCAACAATTAGAAAATTTTGAAACTTCATTATTTTAATAGGAGGAGCTTATGCAAAAACAAATTAAAAAATTATTATCTATTGGAGAAGAAAGCTTCTCCACAAAGAAAGCAATTAAGCAATTTTACTTTCGTAAATATTTAAACATCTGGCTTAATTATTACGAAGTCGGAGGTATGGACTATCAACAAAGAGACTTTATGCTCCGTAAGTTTTGGAGCGATGGAAGGCTTGCTTGTTTTAAACTTAAAGGAACTGAAGGAATAGATCCTTTGCGTCCTGATGGAATAGGAGTTTTTACGCCATTTACTCCAATGATATATAATATTTATGACTACCCAACAAAAGTAAATTTAATCAATATTAGAGGAGTAAGCTTTATTCCTAGTATTCCTTTAGAAGTTGATAAAGATGTCGTTATTGGATTCGCTCAAAGAAATAAACACTCCATTTTAGGCGCAGTTGATTTTTATGTTGATAGAATCGCTGATGTTGAAATGGTTATTAGAACTAACTTAAAAGCACATAAAACACCATATATAATTCCTTTAAGTCCTGAAGATGAAAATAAAATTAAAGATATTATTAATCAAATTGAAAGAGATGATCCTTTTATCTTTGCTTCACTTGAAGGCTATGATAGATTAAGAGCCCTCGTTAGTGGAGCACCTTATATATTAGATAAATTATATTCTTATAAATGCGCTTTAGAAAACGAATTAAAAGAATATTTAGGACTTAACAATTTAGGTAATCAAGAAAAGAAAGAGCATTTAATCACTACTGAAGTAAATGTAAATAATGAAATTATTGAAGAACACGAATTAAACTTCATTGATTCAATTCAAGAATTCTTTGATAACATTAAAAACGTTTTAGGAATTACATATACAATTAAAAGAAGAAATAACATCGAAATAGAAGATGAAAATCTTCCTAAAGATGAAGAAAAAGAAGAGGAGGATCTCGAAGATGTTGCTTAATAAATATAAATTATTTAATGCTTATAATTTAGTAGATTTAATTAAATTAGTTAGTGAAGAAGAAATAAATGAATTTAATTATGTTTTATCTGAATCATTTATTAATTTAATTATTAGAGCATTTAATTATAATTCTTCATCAACTAGTCCTCAATTAACTAATTTGAATATTGTTTATTATGATAATGCTTCAAGTAGTTGGAAGTTAAAAGAAAACGTTGATAAAGTATTAAATTTAATTTTTAACCGCTTTAAGTTTTCTTATTGCGTAAGCGTAATAGAAAGCGCAAGTGAAGAAGAAATAATTTTTGAAGCTAAAAAATTCTTAAATAATTTCTTAAATATTTTAGATATGACTAGCCCTTATTATTTAGCGCTTTTAAACGCTTATAAGAGCAAAGAAAATAATTTACTTGACGGATTAAAGACAGAAGCAAATTCGCTTGCTAGATTCAATGATACGCCACAAAACGCAGGAGATTTTGCTAACGATAACCATACAACAAGCATTAATAAAGTAGAAGCGACAACTACAGCCGATAACAAAGACGTTATAGAAAAATTAAAATCATTAAAAGATTCTTATAAAAATTTGTTGCTTGAGTGGAGCAATGAATTTGAACGCTTATTTACTTTGGAGGCCGCATTATGAAACAATATTCAGATTTCTTATTTGATGGTTTAGCCTGTTTAGGAACTGCAGTTCAATTTGAAAGTGTTGAACTATGGCTTAAAATTATTTCATTAATTTTAACTATTCTTTCAGTTATTGCTTCACTAGTAATAAAAATTATTATGTGGAAGCAAAAAGCAACTAAAGACGGAAAAATAGATAATGAAGAACTTAAAGAATTAAAAAATATCGTTGATGAATCTAAAGACGAATTAAAAGGAGTAAATGAAAATGAAAGACACAGAAATTGAAGTAAATAAAATTAAAGATTTACTTAAAAACAATTTAACAACTGAAAATCTCGAGTTATCTCAACAAATAGATAGTTCGTTAGATAAAATTTTAGAGCAAACAAACGCTCAAGACGAAAAATTAAATAAAGCAAACGAAACTTTATTAAATCTCGTTAAAAACACAGGATTTAAAGTAAGTGAAACAGAAGATCCTTTAAAAGAAGATGTAGCGCTCTCTCCTGAAGAAGCTTCAAAAATCGCTTATCAAAGAGTCCTAGAAAGTAGAAAGAACAAATAGGAGGAAAATTTAAAATTATGGCTTATTCTACAAAATTAACTTTGCCTGAATTAAAAGCTTATGTTGATGCTTATGTTGATTTAGCTAAAGTATCAAATAGCTCGTTCATCGCAACAGAAAATAATATTGTCGGCTTACTCGACAAAATCGGAAAAATCTTTACTTTAGATACTAGCTTCCAACAAGATAAACTCGCTCAATTTGAAGGAGAGTATTTGAGCTACGGGAAGAGCATAGAAGAATGGTATGAGGATTTACAAATTCCTTCAGCTTTTGATCCAACAGGAGCAGGCGCTTTAACGCCAGATGATCCAACTTATAGACCAGTCTTTTATAGCTACACTTTAGGAAGACAAAAAGTTAAAGCAACAATTAGAAATGATAATATCGAAAGAGCAGTTCATAACGAAGGACAACTTAGCGAAATCGTTTCAATGCAATTTAAGAGAATTGAAGACTCAATGGCTCAATATAGATACGCAGTTAAAAGAGAAATGGTCGCTAAATTCATTGAACTTGCTGAAGGCGAAATGACTTCAACTACTGCTTTTGCTACAAATACTGCTTATGCAGTTAATACTTTACTCACTAGCAATAACGAACACGGAATCGTTGTTAAACCTATTGCAAGTGGAAGTGGCTTAACTTGGGCTACTGCAAAAAGTGGCGGTTATGTTGTCTTATTAGATTTAATTGAAGAAATCGCTAAACCAACAGACACTGCAACAGGCGAAGCATTTATTAAAGCCCTTAAAAAGGACGTTGAAATTGCTTCAGATGTTTCAGAAGGACACTCTTTAAACGGAAACACTTTAGGCGTCGTCGGAGAACTTGTTATTTTAGTTAAACAAGGAATTCTTCCAGAACTCGAAGTTGAAACTTTCGCAGGTGCATTTAATAGAGGCGATGTCGCTTTACCTGCAAGAGTTATCACTATTAAAGATTTCGGAAGCGCTAACGATGATTATTTCGCAGTAGTTATGGATTCTAGAGCAATGAGACTCCACAACACTTATAACGCAACTCGTGAAAACTTTAACGGAGACGGAGATTTCTTAAACGTCTTCAGACACACAGAAGATACAGCCTTTATTAGTAGAAACTGCTTCTTCAAAGCTTATAAAGTGGGAGCTTAATCTATTTTCGTTTCTATGCTTCTAACGTTAAAAGAAGCACACCTTTTTCTTATTTAGGAGGTTAATAAAATATGAGAAAAATGTTTTCAGAAAATCAAATTAAAGAAATTGCAGGTTCAAGTCCTGAAAAGGTTATTGAAATTGTAAATGAAGGAATTGAAAGCGGAAAAATACAAGCCGGTGGAAATGGAAAATATTCTCATAGATTAGAATTTTTTGTTCATAATTCTAATTACTATTTAGACGGCAGAGTTTATGCAATAGTAAATTGTGATGAAGAAAATCCCTTTACACCTTCAACCTTTACAACTTTCTGCGCTGATAAAAAATTCACGATAATGATTAATAGCGTCGTGGCAGGAACTCAAGCAAATGAACTTTATTTTGTAGCATATATCAACATCAACGGTTCTTCAAAATCTCTAACATATTTCAGAACTACTTTTTCGACCGATGGAACATCTGTTTCATTAAGTAAAGTTAATATGAATTCCTTTAACTTTACATCTTTTGGAAGCGGCTCTGCATTATACATTAATGTTTTATCAGATACAGTTTCAGAAAATCCTTATTCAATTTTATAAATATTCCCTCCTCCCCTTCTCCTCCGCTGCGAGTTGGGGAGGTTTTTATTTTGCGCTTAGATCATGGCCCTAGAGCAATAGGAGTTGATGTCCTGCTGCTAGATACAGCGAACAGCGGGGAAGCGAGCGAGTGAAACGAGCGAGCGTCGGCAAATCGGAAATGTCGGCAATTTGTATCTAGCAGC
>AUXO011920925.1_pt1 | contig 12642 bp, 12 predicted proteins | sample 768731 | NCBI WGS metagenome assembly AUXO01 (sample SAMN02715735, study PRJNA202380) | gut metagenome | biome: sheep rumen | host: Ovis aries | place: New Zealand: Palmerston North | reverse complement strand
TTCAGGTCGTTAGACACCATTGTTTAGTGCTACTTGTGAAAAAGTAAACTTTAGAATGTTGGAAGCAAAATATTATCATAGAGATGAGAAACAATTTTCTTTTTCAAATAATACAAAGACTCTATTGCAGATTTAAATATAAAAAGTATGTAATAATAGAACGGGGAGCTCAAGTGTCATTGAACTCTTCATTTGAGGGCTTTAACAAGATAAGCATTGGAAGTTATTATTCGGGGGAGATGGGTTTTGCTTCATATATAGGTAGGCATTCTCGTGTAGAAGGAAAAGTTGGAAGGTTTACTTCAATAGGTGATAATGTTGGATTTAATAGAGGGAAACATCCAATAAATGAACCTTATGTCTCAACAAGTCCAATGTTTTATTCTATAAGGAAGCAAAATGGTTGTACTTTTGCCGAAGAACAACTGTTTGATGAAACAGGAGATGATGTATATATTGGAAATGATTGCTGGATAGGAGAACGTGTTTTTCTTGTTTCGGGAATTAAGATTGGCGATGGTGCGGTTGTATATGCAGGTGCTGTCGTAACGAAAGATGTACCCCCATATGCTGTTGTTGCCGGAGTCCCTGCAAAAATAATTAAATATAGATATGATGAAGATACAATAAAGTTTCTTACGGAATTGAAATGGTGGGATATGGATATTAGTTGGCTAAAGAGCAATTGGCAAATCATGACAGATATTCAGAAGTTAAAAAAGATGTTTAATAAAGCATGATGGGTTTGTTCCATATTATTTACAACGATAAAATATGAATAAGAATGAAAATTTCATAAGTTTACTAACCGGGATATCCCTCTATAGAGATTATTTAATGGGAGTCGCAATTTTGATGGTTCTGATTTACCATATGTTGTGCTGGGTATATAATCCAATAGGAGAATTTAATATTGGCTATGTTGGTGTGGATGTTTTTTACTTCCTTTCTGGCTATGGACTTTCTTATTCATACTCCAAAAACCGATTGAATAGATTCTATACTAATAGATTTAAGAGATTATATCCGTTGTATTTTATAAGTGTAATTACCAGTTTTTTTATAATCCATTCACAGCCGGTTGAAGTGTTGTTTAACAATTTATTGACACTTGGCTATTACTTTGATAATGGCATTAATCGATTTGATTGGTATATAGAGTCGCTGTTTGCTATCTATGCCTTATTTCCAATTCTGTATTATTGTGGAAGGAATTGGGGGGGGACATTTTTGTCCTTTTTACTGATATCGTTGGTAATCTATACAATGAATAATATTGAATGGTGGTATATATGCTTGATGGCACGTATTCCAATTTTCATGTTAGGAATTTCATTTGCAAATCATGATGCAAAAAAGTTTAGTACAACGACAATATACGGTTTGATAGTTGTAAGTCTATTGATTTATTATCCATGCTTTGTGCTTGTGTCAAAGTTCTTGGCATCCTCACTGCTTGTAATACCAATAATTCTTCTCGCACTTTTATTATTGCAAATGGTAGGAGACAAAATTTATTTTTTTCTTGAATATGTTGGTAAACATTCTCTCGAATTGTATTTGGCAAATATTCTTTTGATGTATACAATGCAAGCTTGCCCACAATCAATTTTCATAATGCCTTTCTATTATGTATTTCTCCAAGTGTTGTATTCTTGGATTCTAATATGTGTAGGTCGATATATTAACCTGTTTTTTAATTATTTAGATGATCTGTTAGGTCATGTGGAGCCTTCAAATAAATCCCTCTGGAAATGATTCCAGAACAGGGAAGGTTAAAAAGAACATTTTGGGTTCTTTAATCGTAAAAGGTATAAGCATCATTATATCTTTTTTAATCGTGCCACTGACTTTAGGATATGTGTCAAGCGAATTATATGGAGTATGGTTAACGTTGTCTTCAATATCAGTATGGCTGGGTTTCTTTGATATAGGGTTCACATTGGGATTAAAGAATAAACTGACTGAAGCACTTGCTCAAGGTGATATTCAAACAGGACAACAACTGGTTTCTACAACATATGTTCTACTCTTTGTAATCTTTATGCCGTTATGCTTGTTGATTACGGTAATAATTCCATATTTAGATTGGTGTTCGCTTTTGAATATTTCTACGCTATATGAATATGATGTTGTCCGTACAATGACAATTATCGTTATATGTTTCTCTCTTCAAATGATATTGAATATAATAAGCACAATATTCCAGTCTATGCAAAAGGTTGCCATTTCTTCACTTTTTCCAGTTGTTGGAAGTGCTTTTTCCTTACTTCTAATTTATCTCTCAACAATATATGTCAAACCTTCATTAATGGTTCTCGCATTCTGCATATCTGCAGCACCAGTTGTTATTTATATAATAATTTCTTGCTATTTGTTTTTGGGGAAACTGAACTATCTAGCTCCGTCTATTAGAAATGTAAATTTTAAGTTGTTCCATGACTTATTTGAACTCGGAGCAAAGTTCTTTATTATTCAGATTCAGGTAGTAGTATTTTTTCAAACAACAAATTTTCTTATTTCAAACATTTCCTCACCTGAAACAGTGTCTGTTTATAATATTGCATATAAATATCTTAGTGTAGCCACAATGCTGCTAACGATTGTGATGAATCCTTTTTGGCCAGCTTTTACAGATGCAAAAGCAAAGGGCGACTATCAATGGATGAAGAGTATTTATCAAAAGCTGTCAAAATTATTTATCTTGTTTCTCGCTGGAGTGCTGACTATGGTTATATTGTCACCAGTAGCATACGGTTTATGGATAGGATCAAAGCTCCATATACCTATGAGTTGGACGCTGCTTATAGCTATCTACACCATTATTAATTGTTGGGATTCATTGCATGTATATATAATAAATGGTTTAGGAATCCTAAAACTTCAAACCTACATTGTTATGATAGGCATTATTTTCCATATTCCATTTTCGTATATGTTAAGTCCTTGTTTTGGTGCAAAAGGAGTAATTCTCTCTATGATTATTATAACCTCAATTTATTCGATTTTTTTTACTATTCAAGTCCGCAAATATATGCATGGTAAGGCGGTCGGGATTTGGGGGAAATAGCCTAATACTAAAAGAATAGATACAAATATTATGCTTGGTCTTATATTGCTTATAACATTTGTTGTCGCATTTGTTGCTAGAAGATATGCTATATCTCTTATGGGATATTTGTTTTTTGCATTTGATTGTTTTTTTCTCATACCAAGAGAATATTTAGGCGCCTCTGGAGGTAACTATGCTATTGTTTATGTTTTAGTTGTTGGTATTCTTAGTATTAAACTCCCATATAGAAGAAAGTTGCCAATTAAATTATCACATGCTGCAACATATATGATTATCACCATTGCATTTTTGTGTTTAAACACTATTATTTATTACAATCTAGATTTTTCATCTGTTACGATATATGTTAGAGAATTGTTTTTCCTCTTATCAATCTTCATTTTTTTGAAAATACCATCAAAAGATATTCGCAAAACAATATCGTGGATGTTATCAATAACAATTGTTTTGACGGTTATATATATATATCAGGCATTATCGGGTACTATAGTGTTTCAAACAAATTATGAAGATTCATCCCTTCTTAGACCGGTTCAGTTTTCAAATTTCTCATTGTATAGAGTGCAAAATTCACCAGCATGGATTCCTATATTCTTAATATTTGCTTATATTTCTAAGACTCCATTGCTAAAGACAAATTTTGTTAGTAAAATGATATTAACATTTGGTCTAATTGCAAACCAATCTAGAACTATGATTGTATCTGCGGTGTTGTCCATTTTGTATGGAATGAGCCATCTGAGGATTAGAAAAGACTATCTGAGAGTTGCAATATTCCTCGGTTTCTTTGTAATAGTGGGTAATGAATTATTAATGTACAGATTTGTTGAGGAAGACAATTATGGAAATACGGTTATCTCACAGGTGACTAGTATCAGTTCTTTTGATCTAAATTCAACAAGCAATAATATTGAAGATGGTACTTTTATTTATAGACTTGCTTGGTGCGCAGAAAGGTTTAATGGAATCTTAGAAAGTGGTGAAATCAATAAGTTTCTATTCGGACTTGGTATGATGACAGAGGAATATGCACAGAAAATCTATCATTTTCGAATAGGAAATCCAAGTCTGACAGGTGGTACGGTGCAATTGTTTACCTATGATACAGATTATGGAAATATTCTTGTAAGATATGGATTAATTGGAGGTGTTGTAATCGTATACTTTATATACCAAGTTTTTTTGTTTTTTTACAAACGAAGGAAAACTAATACCATATGTTTAACAATAACATCCATATTTATTACTATACCTTTTTTTTCTTACTCGTCTACTACATATACACGGATGAGTTATTACATTGTTATTTTTCTCTTTGTTAATATTGTTTTGGATGAGGAAAAAGGAAAATTGTTGCGTCTTAGAATTGAAGATAAACGATGAAGTGTACAGATTTTTTTGAATACATTTTTTCTCTTCCTTTGAGCGTGTATTGTAATATGAGACTACTTCCAGTCAGACAAGCAATCAAACTACCCATACTTGTCAGATACAATACAAAGCTAAATAGTCTTAGGGGGGGGGTAACTTTAATATCTGATAGGATCCGTCCAGGGCTGATTAAGGTCGGTTTTAATAAAGTCGGAGTTTATGATATAAAGTATGAGAGGAGTATTTTAGAGATAGATGGGAACATGACAATTAAAGGGAGTGCAATTTTTGGACAAGGTGCTAGAATTTGCATTTTGAAAGGAGGCAATCTTTTGATAGGCGAAAAATTCCTCAACAATGCGGCAATGACAATTATTTGTGAGAAATCGATAGTAATAGGAGATAATGTACTCACAAGTTGGAATACTCTTGTAATGGACACTGATTTTCACAATGTAGTTGACACATCGACAGGGATTGTTAACAATCGTGCCAAGGAAATCTTTATTGGTAATAATGTTTGGATTGGAACAAGGGCTGTTGTTTTAAAAGGTACGCGTATTCAGAACGGATGTGTTGTTGGCGCAATGTCATTGGTAAGTGGAAAGTATAATAAAAGTGAGTGTTTAATAGCAGGTAATCCAGCAATTATAAAAAAAGAACATATAACGAAGTACAATGAATAATTTGAAGACAAAGATACGGAGATGCCTTTTCTTCGTTAGAAAAGGAGCCTTTGGAGTGTTAATTTATAAACTCCTCTATCAATTTGCTTGTATGTTATCTAAAGAGAAATTTGCAGATGAGATGCTTTATAGGAAGCATGATGCAATTAATAGCTATATGGACTTTATTTGGAGGACCATGGGCAAACAATTACCCCCCCCAAGCTGTTATCAAATATCAATGGGAATACTATTTGGGTGCTTTGGTGGCAAGGGCAGGATCTTATGCCCCCGTTGGTGTCGATATGTGTCAAACAATTATTGACAAAGTCATCTGGGTGGAAAGTCATATTACTGACTAAAGACAATATCGATCAGTTTATAAGTATACCTAATTACGTTTTAGATAAAATAGGGAATTCGATAACATATACACACCTTTCGGACATTATACGAATTACTTTACTTGCTACTTACGGAGGTTTTTGGGTTGATGCTACAATATTTTTGACTAAGCAGATACCTTCAGAAATTAAAAATAAGGATTTTTTCACAGTAAGGAATTTCCCACGCAAAATGCTTTGTGTGTCTTTGTCAAGATGGAGTGGAAATTTCATGTTTGCGGCAGAAGGTAATCTTTTAATTAAGAAGATGTATATGTTAATCATGGAGTACTGGAAGAAAAACGATTTCTTAATAGATTACTTTCTCATAGACTATATAATAAATTACCTTTATAATACCGATGACGAATGCCGACTATTATTAGATGCTGTACCCATTTCTAACCCGGAAATGTATGGTGGATTAATAAATATACTTAAAAATAATGAAGTAAATAATAAAAATAAACTAAACGATATCTTCTCGTCAACGTGGGTTCATAAACTTTCTTGGAAAGAAAAAGTTCCTATAGAAAGATTACAAGCGTTAGTAGATATACTTTAATTGTGCAATTGTCTTGTAGAAGAAACCACAGGAGAAGATTTGATTTAAGCAAACAACATGAAAAAAATCATTATTTCCTATGGCAATGATTTCTTCTTGAACAAGACTGCATTGCTGATTTCAAAGTACTACAAAGTAGAGCTTATCCAAAACTTCGTTCCAGGCAAAGTCTCTTCTGTAATAATTAAAATTATTGATAGATTGTTGGGGAAGAAATCCTTGTCTAGATTGCAGAGCAGAAAGGTGCAGGGAGAAAACTTGACTTCGCATCGATGTTCAATGAATGACTTTTATGGTTTGTTATGTAGAATGGCTGTTAAGGATATTGATAAGTCTTCAATGATGATTGCGAAGCATTTCGGAAAATCTTCTCGACGTTGGATAAGGGAAGCCGACATTTTCCATGTTCGTAGTGGTTTTGGCCAAGGTGGTGCCATTGAAAAGGCTAAAACAGAGGGGATGACAGTTATTGTAGATCATTCTATCGCGTACCACAAAGAAATGGAAAATATTTTAAAGTCCGAGTATGAACGACACAATATTAAGTTTACGTTAAGTAGCACGGCAAAATTTTGGGATATTGTCGTTAAGGATTGTAATGCTGCTGACGCCATAATCGTTAATTCTGATTATGTAAAAGATACGTTTATAAAGTATGGATATGACCCAACGAGACTTCATGTTGTATATTTAGGAGTGAGGGAAGATTGGTTCGGAAGGAAAAAAGATTATAGCTTGAGAGATAATCAAATTAGACTTCTGTTTGTGGGAGGCTTTAATATTCGTAAAGGAGCTGAATATGTAATAGAAGCAGCTCAGTTGCTAAGAAATTCAAATGTAGATTTTAAAATAATAGTTATTGGCGAATATGAAGAACTTAGGAACAAATTCTCTTCGTATAACATGGAGAATTTTGACTTTATTGGAATGGTAAGTTATAACCAGTTGATAGATTATTATTCTTCAGCCGATGCCTATTTGTTCCCTTCGTTGTGTGAGGGTTCCACAAGAGCGGGAATGGAGGCTATGGCTGTTGGCCTTCCTGTAATTCTAACGGAAAATTGTGGCTGTCCAGTAAAAAATGAAGAAAACGGGTTGTTGGTGCCAATAAAAGATGCAGAAGCCATAGCTCTGGCGGTCAAACGCCTATATTTTTCTAAAGAGTTGCGTGAGACTCTGGGAAATAATGCTACTCATACCATATCCAGTTTTTACACATGGGAAAATTATCGTAATAACATTAATGAAGTATATCAAAAGTATTTGGCAGATGAAACAAAATCCTAAAGTATCCATTATAACAGTCGTTTATAATGATGTCAATAATATAGAAAAGAGTATTATAAACACTACCATGCAGACATATGATAATATTGAATATATCATAATTGATGGTGGTAGCGACGATGGAACGATTGAGATAGTTAAAAAGTATATTAATAGGATTTCATTGTTTGTCACAGAACCAGATAAAGGTATTTATGATGCAATGAATAAAGGTGCTGCATTAGCTACTGGAGAATGGCTCTTGTTTCATAACTGTGGCGATTACTTTGTAAATAAGGACGTAGTTTCGGAGGTGTTTAATAATTATCAGGACAAAGGAGAAGGACTTTTAGGATGCAGTGTAAGATATTTTAAAGATTTTGGCTATAAGGATTTGAAACCGGCAATTTTATATCGTCACTATTATGAATCAATGCCACTGCATCACCAGTCAACCTTTATACGAAGGGAACTTCAACTCTCGAATCCATATAATCTTCAATATAGGAATAGCGCAGATTATGATTTTTTTGTGAAATGTTTTAAAAATGGAGTGAGATATGTAGTCCTAAATATACTGTTAACACTATTTGATAATAGGACAGGAGCAACAACAGAACACTTTGATTTAAGTTTGAAAGAAAATTATGAAATAATTAAAGGTTATGGCGCTTCACCTGAATATCTCAATAAAATATCTACTCATCTAGAAAAAATTGAAAGACAAAAGTATTTGTCTCAGAAGTTACCTTTCTATGATTGGCTTCGAAGCATGCATTCGAAATTCTTTAATGGATGGACAAAAAGTAGTTTAGAAGAGACGTTAAAAAATGTTAGTTTCTGATTCTGTATTATTGTGTCGTAAGGCTTAAATTGTTTATTTATGATCATTGATTATTTTGATAATTCATATTACAAGCATATTGATTCTGCAACTAAAAAGACAACATTCAATTTTCTATATCGTAACTTGGTAAAATTGATTGGTAATATAATTATTCCTATCAGTTTTTTATGGGGCGGAAAAAAATATGTTTTAAAAGAGAATAATAATGGGCGAAATAAAATTATAGTTTCTTTGACGACGTTTCCAGCAAGGATTAAGACTGTTCATTATGTTATTGAATCTATTTTAAGACAAACCGTAACTCCTGATAGAATCATATTGTATCTAGCAAAGAACCAGATTCGGGAGGAAGAGTTACCTATAAAATTGAAATTGTTAAGGAAAAGAGGTGTAGAAATAGAATACGTAGATGAAGATTTAAGACCACATAAAAAATATTATTATGCATTTAGGGACTATCCTAAAGATATCATAATTACAGTTGATGATGATATTTTCTATCCATCTAATTTAATAGAGAATTTATTAGATCTTTCGAAAGGTCATCCCAGTTATATCTGTTGTAATAGAGCTTGTTTCTATTCATTTGAAAAAGGAAAACTAACCCCATATTCAGAATGGCCAATCGGAAATGACTCACCATATAATGTGGTTGGGTATAATATACTGCCAACTGGTATGGGGGGAGTGTTGTATCCACCAGGTTCAGTAAGTAATAATATATTTGATATCGATACAATAAAAGATAATTGTATAAATGCTGATGATTTGTGGCTGAATCTGATGTCTAGGACGAATAATACAAAGGTAATTCTTGGTAAAGCAAGATTTGGGTTTATTCCCATCCTTTCTACTCTAACCTCTGCTCTAAGTATCGGTAATGCAATCACAGGCAATGCAAATGACATTCAAATTTCAAATCTTATTAGGAAATTTGGTTATGAGAATTATACAAAGAATTTAAATGAATGTAACAATTTAAAAATAGAGTATTATTAAGATGATACCCATAATTATATTCCATACGGGGAAAACTTATTATCTTCGTTATGTCATAGAGCAGGCACGACTTTTTAATCCTCAGAATTCAATATATTTAGTAAGTGATGAAACTACAGAAGAGTTGACTCGTGGTATATGCTTCCATGAATTAATGAGTAACTATCATAAATATGTGGATGAATTCCTGAGAATCTATAAACACCACTCGACATGTAGTGTTCAGTTTGAGACGTTTTGTTTTAGCAGATGGTTCGTGATGCGAGAGTTTATGGAAAAACATCACATTGAACGAGCTGTTAGTATTGATTCTGATTTTCTGCTTTTTGATAGTATAGATAATATTTTTAGTTCGGATTTCAGTTATGAATATAACGTGTGTGGTCAAGGTTGCTCACCTCATTGTACAATATTCAGCATAGATTCTATAAAAAAGTTCTGTAATTTTATTATGAAGATGTACCGTGAGGGTGATTTAAATCAGAAAGTTGTTGACGAGTTTAATGTTAAGCATGCTGCAGGAGTAGAGGGAGGAATATGTGATATGACCGCTTTTAGATGGTATGAACAGCTACACCCTGGAGCAAGTATTAATATGGCAATTCCCAGAGATGGCAAGGCAATAGATGATAGTCTCTATTCGCCATCAGGCTATGAAGTCGATTTAAATAATAAGATGCCTTTTAAAAATAAAGTAGCAAAAAGAATTATATGGGAAAATAATATTCCATATGGCATATGGAGTGAAACGGGTGAGAAAGTACAATTTCTGGGTATTCATCTTCAAGGTGCTGCAAAACTTAAGATGTGTAATTTCTTGCTCAATTCAAAAAAACAAAGGAGAGGTATTCTTTTTGCTATTAAATGGTATTTAAATCCTGAAATTATAAAATTCATATATAAAACCTTGAAAAAGAATCAGAGGTTAATTATTAATAAAATAGTATGGCAAAGATGAAATGTATGGTAATTGGTGCTTGTGGTTTTATCGGGAGACATATTTCTATGTATTTACAAAAAAGGTACAATATAATACCTATTTGTTATGATATACAAGAGAAAAGTGATTTGCCTAATTATCATCAGATTGATTTGACAGACAAAAGATCTGTTGCAGAATTGGATTTTAGTGTTGATGCTGTTTTTATGTTTGCTGGTCTTACTGGGACATATGCAGGGTTCGATAAATATGAAACATACATAAATATCAATGAGCTAGGTTTGCTTAATCTTTTAGATGCTATAAGAAAATCACCTTTTCGACCTAAAATAATCTTTCCCTCTACGCGTCTTGTCTATAAAGGCGTTGATAAACCATTAAAAGAAGATGATGAAAAGGAGACTAAAACAATTTATGCTGTTAACAAGTTGGCATGTGAAGGAATTTTACAGGCTTATAAAGATAGTTTTGATATTCCATATACAGTATTTAGGATTTGTATTCCATATGGCAATCTGCTGAGTAATGATTATTCCTTTGGTACTGTAGGTTTCTTCATAAAGCAAGCTGAGGCGGGTAAGGATATCACCCTGTATGGAGGTGGTACAATAAAGCGTACTTTTACCCATATGGAAGACTTGTGCAATCAGGTGATAGAAGGGGCGTTTAAGCCGGGAAGCAATGGCGAAGTATATAACGTTGGTGGTGAAACATTATCACTGCATGATGCTGCAGAAATTATAGCAAAGAAGTATGGTGTTAGTGTGACTGCCGTTCCTTGGCCTGAGCGAGACTTGAGAATAGAAAGCGATCATACATACTTTGATGATAAGAAGATACAGACTTTACTCCATTTTGGTGCTTATAAGAAATTAAATGATTTTACAAAAGATTTATAGTATATGAAAACAAGGAATGTAGAAGATGCGCAACTTGACTTTCTGGTTTCAGCCTTAAGTCATGGTAATTTTATTTCAACCCAGGACATTCTAGATTGGATGAAGAAACAGAATGACGAGGTAGTTTCAAATATTAAGCAGATTCCTATTAGTGAACTGAAAGGGTGGAGTTACCGAGATGATAGGATTCGTCATGACTCGGGTAAGTTCTTTAGTATAGATGGAATTCATATTGAAACCAACTATAGAGATGTCTCCCAATGGGACCAACCCATTATCAATCAGCCAGAAATAGGTTTTCTTGGCTTTGTTGTGAAGAAGTTTGATGGTATCCTTCACTTCCTTATGCAGGCCAAGATTGAACCTGGCAATTTAAATATAGTCCAGCTTTCACCTACGTTGCAAGCTACACGTAGTAACTATACGCGGGTTCATGGTGGTAAGTCACCAACGTATCTGGAATATTTCAATGGAGAGAAAAGTGTGACAGTACTTGTTGATCAGTTGCAGTCTGAACAGGGAGCCCGTTTTCTCCATAAACGTAATAGGAATATTATTGTGGAAGTGGATGAAAATGAGGATTTTGAAGTAAGGAATGGCTTTATTTGGGTTTCACTTGGTCAGATAAAGGAACTGCTGCGCTATCCCAATGTGGTGAATATGGATAGCCGTACTGTAATTTCCTGTATCAAGTTTGGCAGTTATTCAGAGCATTCTCTGAAGCTTTTGGATAAAGTGAAACGTATGGCTGGCGTTCATTCGTCAAAACCTGATTCTTTCTTGTATTCTGTTCTGAGCTCGGAGAATCATTTGCATGATTTGCAGGATATCATTCAATGGATTACATCGTTGAAGTTCAAATACGAACTTAATGTGTCTCCTATTGGTATCTCACAAATGCAACACTGGAACTATGATGGTAACAGTATCCATCATGAAGCCAATAAGTATTTTGATGTAATTGGTGTCCGTGTTGAGATTGGCAACCGTGAGGTGGTATCTTGGGATCAACCAATGGTCCGCTCAGCGCAAGAAGGATTGATGGGGTTTGTTGTAAAGAAAATCAATGGTATCTATCATTTTCTTGTTCAGGCCAAATTGGAATCAGGAAACTTCGATGTAGTTGAGATGGCACCAACAGTGCAGTGTCTGACAGGAAACTATCGAAAGGGCAAGAATGAATATACTATACCTTATTTGGAAACTGTGCTTAATGCGACAAAAGATCGAATCTGGTATAGCAGCTATCAGAGTGAGGAAGGAGGGAGATTCTTCCAAGAACAGAATCTTAACATCATTGTTGAAGTAGGTGACGAATTCCCTGTTGAAGTAGACGAGAACTACTGTTGGCTGACACTGAACCAAATGTTGTCTTTTGTAACATATAACAATTATTTAAATATTGCAGCCCGCAGTTTGCTGTCTGCCATAAGTTTTTATTGATTATGATTAGAATCGGAATTATCTGTCCTTCGGAAATCGCATTCCGAAGATTTTTACCCTCGTTACAACAGGCAGAAGGGTTTGAATATGTGGGTGTGGCAATAGCTAATAAAGAGGAATTTGTTGGTGCTACCGACGAGATTCTTGCCAAAGAGAGACAGAAGGCACAAACTTTTGTAGACAGTTTTGGG